>ERZ651776.8-NODE-8-length-272524-cov-6.505864_pt1 | contig 272524 bp, 240 predicted proteins | sample MGYA00514761_ERZ651776 | MGnify/ENA metagenome assembly ERZ651776
TGGCTCCTCTCATAAGCAGTTCATAGCAACTGCACTATGGCGCATTGCGACGCCGATTGATGCAGGAGCCATCCACCGCATCCGCACAGCGGGCCTTCGACCCTCGAAAATGCTGCACGATGGATGAACGGCTGGTCTGGTGAAGCTGCGCCGCAGCGCTCGACCACGAAGCGAACGGCAGGTCAGGGCCGTTTGTGCTATTCGACATGAGGGGCGGATTCCAGACATTCGCCGAAAGCGCGAGCCCTTCATTCAGTGAGGTTTGAAGCCGACATTCAGGCTAGCCGAAAATTTGCTTGTCGCACCGCTACCGCAAGCGCTTATCACCGTGAGAACAATAGGTGTCTTTTGTCTCATTCAAGTCTATTTCGATCAAACACACCCTCCTAACCCTCAGAAATTTGTTGCCAAAAAATCACGCTCTGAGGAGGGCATTTGGAGATTTCTGGATCGTCCGCGCCAAAGACACATCTGGATCGGACCGCACAGCACTGAAAGGCATTTCAGGATTAAATTCAGCTTAATTCAATGGCGCGTATATCAAGGCCAAAAAGATCGGCCTCGCGCGTCGCTTGCACAACCGCACTCGATATGGCCGGCCTGGAGCGGCTCGGGTGTAGTGACAAAAAACCAGCCCCTCGGGAATGGCGGTCTTGCGCAGAAGCGGCTGGTCGATCGAGCGGATCTCGCCCTTCATCACGCTCAGGCGCGAGAGATGGGTGTCAAGCGCCTCTGGCACAATCGGCGCATCGGTCCAGAACAGCCGCCTGCCGTCAATGGTATCGACTGACTGAAAGGTGACGCCCGGACCTGCTCATCCGCCAAGCACATCAAGGGCACGCTGATTGAAAATCAGCATTTCGGGTGTCATGTAAATATCGGTTTTGCGCGGGGCCGTCTTGCTTATATCGACACACCGCAGGGTCATGAGTGGCACGATCCAAGGATCGCCAGGCTTCCGGTTCATAAACCATTGCCAATAGGCGAAGGCATCGCGCCGCAACGCCTCTTCGCCCTCGAAGTCAGCCGCACCCCCAGCATAACACGCGTAGTCAAAAAAGGACCCCTTCAAAAGGACGTGGCGAATACCAGCTTGCTTCCTTCACGCTGCCCGCTTCCTGTCAGCCAGTTCAGAATACATCACTTATATCTTTCGCAATTCATGCATGTGGTGCCCTGCGCCAATCGGTCGGCAACAAGACATGCCCATCGGCAACTTCAATGCAAGCAAGGGTTTGCAGAAGCGCCTGATCGGGTCGGCGAAGATATACACTTTACCGAGTTTCCCGTTACTGCGTCCTGCGCTCGTGTCACAGAGATAATCGAAACAGGGGCGATTTATCGACCAAATGGCGGGTCGTCACTATGAGTGCGTTTTCCTCCAGTTCCAGCGCCTTGAATCCATAGTAGTAAAAATGAGGGTTGGTAATACCTGTGGATGTTGTGATTATTTTTACGGACACGCGTAGACGCGTCTGCGTCGATGAGGTCATATCCGCGCTGATTGTTTTCAGTCGTTAGCTTCACGCCAAGATAATCGGCCACGAACGCCTCACCGATCACACCGGTGTGCGCGCGAGCCTCTTACGGAGCGATTCCTGCTTCAATGCCTGCGATGTAGGCTGCTCGACTGATAGCCCCATTTCCCTGCGTTTGCCGTGCACGGTGAGGCGCAGAAACCATTTGCCGCTTTTTAACCCAGTCTTTGCAAGCCAAAGCCCAGCGCCATAGCAATACTTTCCAGGTTCGAGGGCTACTATACCCCGGAGGCTCAATTTATTTCTCGTCATGCCCCCCAACCAAGTCCACCTTAGGTTCTACTACCACATGAGGTTCGTCGAGCTGGAATGAGATGGCGAGATACAACTAAAGCTAGTTTAATCTGGATGTTGAGCATATTTTGATACGTGCTGATATCTTTTGAAATCGGACTTCAATGCCCTCCGACCGCACCAATTTTTCTTTTACGATGCAGATGAGCCAGTGGCACCTTGAATAGGGGGCAGCGCGGCAGTTTAGTGATCAAGTTTGAAAATGGGCATTCAGACGCCGTTTGTGGTGATTTTTAGCGCATAATAATGCATTGGCTTTCCCATCGTCTTGTGAAGATTATCGTCGTTGAAGGTCTGATCGCCTTGCAATTCAACTTCGTCGGCGACCAGAACGCCGTCATAGCGGAATCGGCACTTATAAGCCCAATAGGCCGTGTAATCGGTCAGCTTCAGCTTGTGATGGCACCCGGGGCAGGTGTTGCCATGCACCAGATCAAAAGCGTTTACATTGTTGACCATGCCCTTGTTGATGATCGGGGATTTTCCGCAGTTGCTGCATGTATAGTCGATGCTGATGCCGGGGCTGCAAAGTCTCCAGCTTGGGGCGGTCGGACTGCACGGTGTGTTGGAAAAACCGCCGCGCATGTCGGGGGCGGGAAAATTGGGGCCAGCGCCAACGCCGCCAACCACGTTTGTGTTCAATGCCACAAGATGCACGTCTTCGATGATCACATGATGATGGCCACCGCCGCCCATCCGGATTTGTTCGGGCAATGCGCCCAATGCGTCAATCAGTTTGGCGGCAACGGGGCTGCCCCAGCCTGTGCAGGCGTCATACCCCGGTTCCGCCCGATACCCCGGGTAATTCGGGGTGGAGCGATTGTCACCGTGAAGGATATTTTTGAAATAGCCGCCCTTGGCCGCCAGTTGGTAGAGTTGGCCATTGATAAAGCCCAGACTGCCTTTGGACGGCTTGGCCCGGCTACGTTTTTCATTGGCCAGTACAATCAGCGCCGCCCACATCGGGGCGACGGCGCTTGTTCCGCCAATGCCCATTTTTGTCCCGCCGGTTTTGTAGATATCCCAATCGCCAGCCGCGGCCAGTGATGCCACATCAGGCACGACGCGGCCGGTTGATTTGCCGTCATTGGCCGAGAGGATGGAAATACCCTGCGCGGTTTGCCACTTGGGGATGCCGAAGACCGTGCTGACGCCGCCCCCCGTGGCACCGCCGCCTTTTTCGGTGTTATTCCAGACCACCTCGGTTTTCCTGCCATCGATATAATTGATCTGCGTGCCGCCGCAGGCCAGCACATTGGGGCTGCTGGCCGGATAATCCACATGGGCAAGGTCGGCCGTCGGGTTGCGGCGATCCGCCGAACCGTTGTCACCGGCTGCGGCACACACCGTCACGCCTGCCAGAACGGCTTTTTCCAAAGCGGCTTCAACGGCAGAGGTTTTGCATCCCGGGGTCTCGCTGCTCCCCCAGGAAATCGAGATGACCGTATTTTTGTCCTTGATCGCGCGTTCGATGGCAGGACCGAACCCATCGGGGTTTGACCCGCGATAGACGTTGATTTTTGCCCGTGGGCAAATGCTGCCGATAACTTCGATGTCCAGATGGGTTTCGGTGGTGGGGTGTTTGTCTTGTTCAGCGGGTATCGTATCAACATCGATCACGGCGACTTTGGGCAGGGGATGAATGCCCAGTTTCGCAAAGTCACTGGCCACCTCATCCAAGTTGATTTTACCACCAAGAGAGATAATCGCGACCGACTGTCCCGCACCGCGCAAATTTGTAGGAAAGCCATAAAACTGGGCGACGTCAATCGGCAGGTAGCCGGGGAAATATTCCTTTTCCGGATCCGTAACGCCGAAAGACAGGCTGTACCATGCCTTGGCGGTCAGGGTAGAAAAGGGCGTTGCCGCGCCGAATTTTTCTTCTCCCATGACGTCTTGTTCATCGCGCGCCAGAACCCCGTGATATTTCAAACTGCAATTTTTGAACCAGTATTGTTGAAAATTCGCCATCTTAAGCTTGTGATCACCCTGGCTGTGCCCGGCCAGGCACCCGCCAGCGTCAAATGTTCCAAATCCCGTCGGACCCGCATGAACGATGACGTTTCCGTCAAGTTCAGGGCAGAAGAATTCTAAGTTAAGGCCGTCGTGGCAGGCGGCGGCCAACTGTTCGTCTATACGGGTCATGAACAATCCTTTTGGCAAAAGACAATTTGGGGTAGACTAAAAAATGCTGGACGTTTTTATCGAAGTCTTAACAAAAAATATGACTCTTTTCGCCTCGTGGCTCTGTAATCTAGGACACACAACGCCGCCCGATTCATGTTAAAGTAGTGAATGCTCAGGGGCTGGACAAAGGTATGTCCGGTCTGGACCGCTTGGGGTGGACCGCAACCGCAACCGAAATCACACGACTTGCGACGGAACGCGACCGGACCTGATCAGGCTGGGACTGGCTGTCGGGGATTCAGGTAAGGTTCGCGTAAGGTTGGCATGTTTATGGACGCTGGAAGAAACAATCCAGATTTGTCCGATGACCTTACTGACCAACCTTAAGACGCAGTTTTTCACCTTTTTCAGCGCGCACAAAATATCGCCTCTTGGCTTGATATTGCTGACGGTTTTGTTTTTGTTTTCCGTGGATAACACCACATTCTGGTCTCTTGGCGGCTCCATATTTCACGGCCACCCGCTGTCTTTTGCCGGGTTCTTGCTGGCGGTCTATTTCCTGACAGTCGCGGCATTCAGCCTTTTCGGCTTTGTCTGGACGGTAAAGCCGTTTTTGATGTTCATCGTCATTCTAAGCGCGGTCACGTCCTATTACATGGATCGTCTGGGCGTCGTGATTGACCGCGATATGGTCCAGAATGTCATGGTGACCACCATGGCGGAATCCAAACATCTGGTCACAGTCGGGTTTGTGACCCATGTTGTTCTTTATGGCGTACTTCCGGCTGCGGTGATTGCATGCGTCAAGATCAAGCGCCACGGTCTGGTGAGATCAGTTGCCGTGCCGGTACTCACTTTTGGTGTCAGCATGGCGTTGGCTGCCGGATTGTTGATGGCGGATTTGAAAAGCTATTCTTCGATCCTGCGTGAACGCAAGGATTTAATGGGCAGCTATCAACCCGGCATGCCGCTGGTCAGCGCGATCCGTTATGCCAAGCTGATGACACGTACAGCCAACCTGCAGGTCGCCGCAATTGGTGAAGACGCCACCAAAGGGGGGGCGTACACGGCAGAACGCAAACCTGTGCTAACAATCGTGGTGGCAGGCGAAACTGCGCGGTCTCAGAATTTCAGCCTGAACGGGTATGACAAGGATACCAATCCTCGTCTGGCACAATTGCCGGTGATCAGCTTTGCCGATGTGAATTCATGTGGCACTGCGACGGCAGTTTCATTGCCATGTATGTTCTCGAAATTCACGCGCGATGCGTATTCTTATGAAAAAGGCATCTCGCATCAAAATGTCCTTGATATTTTTGATCACGCCGGTCTGCATGTCGAATGGTGGGACAACAACACCGGCCACAAGGGCATCGCCGACAGGGTCGGCAGCCGTATGATGACGGCCGCAGACGGCGCAGAGTTTTGCACCTCGGGCGAATGTACCGATGGGGTGTTCATGCGCGCCCTTGCCGAGTACGCACAGACCATCACCCGAGACACCGTGCTGGTGCTGCACCACATCGGCAGTCACGGACCCACCTATTACTTGCGCTACCCCGATGAATTCGAACGGTTTAAACCGGCCTGTCGCACGGCTGAATTCAAGAATTGCACGGCGGGCGAAATCGCCAATTCATATGACAATACCATCGCGTATACCGATGAAATTCTTGCGCAAACGATCGAATTTCTGAACGGGCAAACCCAACTTTCTACCGCCTTGGTTTACGTGTCTGACCATGGTGAATCCCTGGGCGAGGGGGGGCTGTACCTGCATGGATCTCCCTACTTCATGGCCCCCGCTTATCAAACCAAAGTGCCGATGATCTTGTGGCTGTCCCAAGCGTTCCAAGAACAGTTCGAGATTGATCAGGCCTGCCTTGTGGATCAAAAAGACACTACATTGTCCCATGACAATCTGTTCCATTCCCTTTTGGGTATGATGGACATCCAAACCAGCGAGAAAGATTCAGCCTTGGATATATTTGCATCTTGCCGCTCAAACATGAAACTGGTCCAGAAATGACGCTTCATACCTCAGGGGCCAAAACGCCCCGTCCCAAACCCGACCGCATCACGGGCGTTGCGCATTTCTTTGCGGCCACCGGATATTCCATTGGCGGTGTGCGCCGCCTGTGGCAGGAAACCGCGTTCCGGCATATCACACTGGCGCTGCCCTTATGCGGTATCGTGCTGTGGTTGGCAGGTGCCAGCTTTGCCGAATATTGCGTCTTGTTGATTTTGTTTTTCGTTCTGGTCGCGGTCGAGGCGCTGAATACAGCAATCGAATGCCTTGTCGATCACCTTGCCCCCAATTGGGAGGTGTTTGCCCGTGACGCCAAAGACCTTGGATCACTGGCGACCATGTGCCTGCTGTGCGCCAACGGGGTTTTCATCGGCTGGATCGTGTTGCGCGCTTTCATCGGGGGCTAGGCGGACTGATCCCAAAGGGGGCTGCGATATGTCCTGACTTCCTTTGCCGCTTTGCGTTATATCACAACTGAAATTGAAAAGGCCGGGCAAGACATTCATGCGCATTCTTTTGATCGAAGACGAAGCCGCCCTTGCGCGCCCTTTGATGGAACATCTTGTGGCAGATCACCACATTGTTGAATGGTTCAGTACCCTTGACGAAGCCCACAGTGCTGTCCTTGCTTTGGACTACGATGTCGTCTTGCTTGATTTGCAATTGCCCGATGGCGACGGGCTGACATTTCTCAGCACGGTCAGGGCGCGCGGGCTTCGTACGCCGATCATCATCCTGACGGCGCGTGACAAAGTGTCTGATCGTATCGACGGGCTGAACCGTGGGGCGGATGACTATGTGATCAAACCGTTCGATCTGGACGAGGTCACAGCGCGCATTCACACGGTTTGCAGGCGCAGTGCCGATCTGCTGACCCAGACCATTCTGATCCGCGACCTGACCATCTGCCTGTCTGATCACAGCGTCAGCCGTGCAGGTCAGCCGGTTCGGCTGACGGCCAAGGAATGGGGCGTTTTGGACGCACTGCTGCGCCGAAAAACACAGATCGTCCCCAAAGATACCCTTGAGGCAGCAATATATGGCTACGGCGAAGAGGTCGAAAGCAACGCCCTTGAGGCGCATGTCAGCCGGTTGCGCACCAAGCTTGGCAAAGACTTGATCGCCACCCACCGCGGGATCGGGTATAGCCTGCAAACATGACCACACGCCGCCAAAGCCTGCTGAGTACTCTTTTGAAGTCGATGATCCTGCCCGGTGTGATGGCCGCCGTGATCGGGGTTTTGATCGTTCATAACCTTGTCAAAGAAGAATATGACGAATTGCTGGACAGCAGCCTGACCGGCAAAGCCCAGCTGCTTTTGACAATCTTTGATGCCGCACGCCAGATGCCCGACCTGCTGGATATCTCAATGCTTATGGCCTTCGAGGAGCGTTTGGTTGAACCGGATGAACGCACGATATTCTGGTTTCTGGATGAAACAGATCAGATCATCGTGCAATCTCCCGGCGCACGAACGGACCTTTTGCCGATCCCTATGACAGGGGGGCTGAGCACGCAGAACGATCACCGGTTTGCAACGATCCGCGCGGCATCGGGCGGGGTCAAGGTGATTGTCGCAACCCCGATGACAGAACGCAACGAGGCGATTTCAGACGTCATGATGGGGACGATCAGCAGCTTTGTTCTGCTGGCGCTGTTCTTTGCCGGAGTGGCATTCTGGGTGGTCAAACGGTCGGTCAGGGCAATCGCAAGCCTGAGCGATAGCATCGCGGCCAAGAACGAACATGACCTTTCGCCGATTGAACGGCACATCACCTTTTCCGAAATCGAACCTGCGATAGACACGCTTGATATGCTGATGGGGCGGCTTGATCTTGCACTGGCAGCCGAACGCGCCTTTGCCACCAACGCGGCGCATGAATTACGCACCCCGGTGGCGATTTGTCTGGCCAATGTGCAGCGGCTTAGGGCGGTGCTGAAGGACCCCGTGCCCTCCGCCAGTGCCGCCGAAATTGAACAGGGGCTGAAACGATTGATCCGGCTGATCGAACGTCTTTTGCAAATGTCGCGGGCGCAATCGGGCCTTGGTATAACCCCCGTCGCGGCGGACATAACGCCTGTCATCGCATTGCTTCTCAAAGAATTGCGTGACCGTGCGCCGTCCGGCGACAATTTGATCATCAAAGCGCCCGACAGGCCGTGGCCCAGCCGCATTGATCCGGACGCTTTGGGGATAATCCTGAACAACCTGTTTGATAACGCCCTGAAATATGGCATCGGCCCGCTGCCGGTTGTCGTGGACGCCAGTCAGCCGGGGCGGGTTGTTGTGTCCAACGATTGCGCCGCACTTAATGCAGCCGATCTCGAGGCAATTACCCAGCGGTTCGTCCGCAAGGCCGCCCTGTCAGAGGGGTTTGGTCTGGGCCTGTCGATCGTGCAGGCGCTTTGCCAACAATCGGGATGTCGTCTTGAGGTCATGTCCCCGCAGCCCGGCCAGCAGCGCGGTTTTACCGCGGTACTGACCCTGCCTTTGGGTGACGCACCCGCGCGCTAGTCACCCCTTTAGTTGGCCGCGTCAAAGGGCGCGATAAAGCCTTGGACTAGGGTCTTTAGTTCCCCAAGGCCTGCCGCAAGTCAGTCGTCAGATCGCCGATATCCTCGATCCCGACCGACAGGCGCAAAAGGCCTTCAGGAATACCTGTATGGGGCTCAATCGTGTGGCGGTGCTCGACCAGACTTTCGACGCCGCCCAGAGATGTCGCACGGTGGAACAGCTGCAAACGCCCCGCGACCTGCAACGCCTTTTCGGCCCCGCCTTGCACCACAAAAGACAGCAGCGGGCCAAAACCCCCCGCCATCTGGCGGTTGGCAGTCGCGTGACCTGCGTGGGCAGGTAGGCCGGGATATAGCACGGTTTCAACCAGTGGGTGGGCGTCCAGAAATTCAGCAATCGCTTGCGCATTACGCGACATTTCACGCATCCGCAGGGGCAGGGTGCGCATGCCGCGCACCAGCAGCCACGCCTCGAACGGACCGATGACTGCACCGGCATCATGGCGGTCGGCCTTGATATCCGTCCAGATTTGCGCGGCTGTGTCATTTGTCGCCAGAACACCGGCCAGAACATCGGAATGCCCGTTGATGCCCTTGGTGGCCGAATGCATCACGATGTCAGCGCCATGGGCCAGCGGTTTTTGCAGCACCGGCGTCGCGGCGGTGCTGTCGACCATCAACAGCCCGCCCGCGTCATGGACGGCACGCGCTGCCGCTTCGATATCGGTCACGCGCAGCCACGGGTTCGACGGCGTCTCAATCAACACAAGCGTCGGTTTGAAATCCGCACAGGCTTGGGCGAACGCCTGCGCATCCGACGCCTCGACCTCGCGCAGTTCAATTGCGCGGCGGGTGCAAAAATCTCGCAGCCATTTGGTCGTGCCCCAGTAAATCTGCGACTGGACCAACACGCGCCCGCCGTTGGGCACCGTACGAAACGCAGCCGCCAGCGCCGCCATGCCCGAGGGAAACACCAACGCCTCGTTCGCCCCTTCAAGCTGCGCCAGCACAGTTTCGGCCACACGCACGATATCGCTTTGATCGCGCAGATAGATATTGTCGGGGCGCAGCGGCTGATACGCCGCATCGCGCAGATAGGTCGTGGCCATTTGCAACGATGGCACCACGCCGCCGCTTTGCGCATCCACAGCGCCTGCGGCTTGGGCGGCAATCGTGGCGGGGTTCAAACGGGAAGTGTCAGACATAAGCGCGGCCGTTCCTTAAAGATGCTCAGATTTCATGTGCCTACACTTAATCCCTGACCCCCGCAAACCACCAGCTTTGAAATGCCAAAACCGTCCCATCCCCTTCATTTTGCCAAATAAACTCCCGCCGGAGGGATCCACCATCCGCGCCATTCCCCCACCCCAAACGGGGCGCACCGCGTTCAGCCTTGTCCTTTACCCCCTCTCGGTTTATCCCGCCCCCAACGTCCAAAGCCCTCACATAAAGGTATCACCACATGATTCCCCGCTATTCCCGCCCCGAGATGGTTGCAATCTGGTCCCCCGAAACCAAGTTCCGCATCTGGTTCGAGATCGAGGCACATGCCTGTGATGCCATGGCCGATCTGGGTGTGATCCCCCGCGCAAACGCGGATGCGGTCTGGAAGGCGAAGGACGTTGAATTCGACGTGGCCCGCATTGACGAGATCGAAGCCGTCACCAAACATGACGTGATCGCGTTTCTGACCCATCTGGCCGAACATGTAGGCTCCGACGAGGCGCGTTTTGTGCATCAGGGCATGACGTCCTCAGACGTATTGGACACCTGCTTTAACGTGCAGTTGACCCGTGCCGCAGACATTCTGATCGCTGATATGGACCTGCTGCTGGCCGCGCTCAAGCGCCGCGCGATTGAACACAAGGACACCGTGCGCGTCGGACGCAGCCACGGCATCCATGCAGAACCGACCACCATGGGCCTGACATTCGCGCGTTTTTACGCCGAAATGGACCGCAACCTGCGCCGCCTGAAAACCGCGCGCGAAGAAATCGCCACTGGTGCGATCTCGGGTGCGGTCGGGACCTTCGCCAACATCGACCCCCGCGTCGAAGAGCATGTGTGCGAAAAGCTTGGCCTTGCCGCAGAGCCGATCAGCACCCAAGTGATTCCCCGTGACCGTCATGCCGCGTTTTTCGCAGCCCTTGGCGTGATCGCCAGCTCCATCGAAAACGTCGCGACCGAGGTGCGCCATATGCAGCGTACCGAAGTGCTTGAGGGCGCTGAATTCTTCTCTGCGGGTCAAAAGGGCTCCTCGGCGATGCCCCATAAAAAGAACCCGGTTCTGACCGAAAACCTGACCGGTCTGGCGCGCACGATCCGGATGGCTGTTATCCCTGCGATGGAAAACGTGACCCTCTGGCACGAGCGTGATATTTCCCATTCCAGCGTTGAACGCGCAATTGGGCCCGACACGACCATCACCCTTGATTTCGCTTTGCACCGCTTGACCAATGTCATCGACAATATGCTGATCTATCCCGACAACATGCTGGCCAATATGAACAAGTTCAGCGGGCTGGTGATGTCGCAGCGTGTCCTTTTGGCCCTGACCCAAGCAGGGGTTAGCCGCGAAGACAGTTATAAGATGGTCCAACGCAATGCGATGAAGGTTTGGGAAGACGGTAAGGATTTCAAAACCGAGTTGCTGGGCGATGCCGAAGTACTGCAAGCCCTGAGCGCCGAAGAAATCGAGGAAAAATTCGACCTTGGATATCACACCAAACATGTCGACACGATCTTTGCCCGTGTTTTCAAAGACTGATTTCCAGGCAGATTAACCGATGTGACACCTTCAAATGTAAAACTTCTTTGAGAACGCCCAAGGCCAGTGTACCTTATCAGGGCATCTCAAAGGAGTAGTATGATGAAACTTGGAATTGCACGATTAAAACTGACGGGTCTGGCAGCGTTGGCCTTAGTGGCACTGCCGTCGTTCAGCATGGCGATGTGTTCGTCGCAAGAACACGCGATGTCTTGTGCCGAAGGCATGGTATATGATGCCGAAAGCGCAAGTTGTGTGACCAACGCCACGTCTTGAAGATCAAGTCAATGTGAACTGAATTGCGCCCGTACCCCTTTACCTGTGGTGCGGGCGCTTTAACGTTATTTCGACAAAGTTATTTATTCGGAGAATTCCATCATGCGCGTTTTACTTGCTTCTGCTCTTGCCCTTGCGGTGCCTACGGGTGTGTTTGCCGCTGGCGGCGGTGACGAGACAGCCCCGCCAAAACCCGCAGTTAGCTGTGAAAGCGGGATGGTGTATGACAAAAAGGCCAAGAAATGCGTGACGGCCAAAGACAGTCGCCTAAGCCCGGATGATCTGTACGAGACCGTGCGCCAACTGGCTTATGCTGGCAATTATCAAGACGCACAGTTGGTGCTAGCCGAAATGCCCGCCCAAGATGATCGGGCTTTGACCTATATGGGGTTCACCCATCGGAAATTGGGGAATGCTGCTGAAAGCACGGTGTTCTACACCCGCGCGCTCCAGATCAATCCGGCGAATATTCTTGCGCGGTCCTATATGGCGCAGGGGATGGTCGAAGAGGGCAATATCGCCGGTGCGATGGCCGAATTGCGCGCCATCCGGTCGTATGGCGGTCAGGGAACATGGGCCGAGGCATCCCTGAGAACGGCCATCGCCACGGGGCAGACTTTTAACTATTAATCCATCTGCTGTTTGGTTTTCTTTCATCTTTAGCTGCGAAAAGTGTTCTCGACACTGGGGCAGCTAAAGATAGTTGAAAAATGAATGATCTCTTACCTTTAGGCAGTTTTAACGCAATGGCTGTCGGCGCGCCCTTAAGTGGTGCGGCGGCCCCTTTGACCAAGCGTGCTAAAGCCGCAATCGTGGTCCGCCTGTTGCTGAACGAAGGCGCGGATATCCCGATTGAAGAACTACCAGACGAATTGCAGGCCCGCCTGACGCAGCAGATGGGATCAATGCGCACCGTCGACCGGCATACGCTGGATGCGGTCGTCGAAGAATTTGAAAACGAGCTTAACAGCATTGGCCTGTCGTTTCCGGGCGGGATCGTGGGGGCGTTGACCGCGCTTGATGGCAAGATCAGCAAGCAAACAGCGGAACGCTTGCGCAAAGAAGCAGGGGTACGTCAGCTGGGTGACCCTTGGGCGCGCCTGCGCGAGTTGGATGCCCCAACCGTTTTGGGGATGATCGAAAAAGAAAGCACCGAAGTGATTGCCGTTGTGCTTTCCAAGCTCAAGGTGTCGGTGTCGGCAAAGTTGTTGGGACTGCTGCCCGGCCCCCGGGCGCGCGAAATCACCTATGCCGTGTCTCTGACGAACAGCGTCTCTCCGGAGGCTGTATATAACATAGGCCTTTCGCTGGCGAGCCAGCTGGACAGTATCCCGATCAAAGCCTTCGATGACGAACCTGTTGAAAGGGTCGGGGCGATCCTCAACTCTTCTACTTCGATGACACGCGATGACATGTTGACCGGCCTTGACGAAACGGATGAAGGGTTTGCCAATGCGGTGCGCAAGGCGATCTTTACCTTTGCGGATATCCCCGCGCGCGTTCAACCCCGCGATATCCCCCGCATTCTGCGCGGCGCGGACCGGGCGCAGCTTGTTTATGCGATGGCCGGTTCCGAGGCTGCTGGTTTGAAAATTGTCATGGATTTCATCCTTGATAACATGTCCTCGCGCATGGCGGATCAGTTGCGCGAAGAAATCGCAGAGCTTGAAACCGTCAAGGCATCCGAGGCAGAGCTGGCGATGTCGGCCATCATTGATGTCATTCGCCAGTTGGAAACCGATGGTGAATTGCAACTGGTCCAAGACGACGAAGAGGAGGATTGAACCTGCTTGTCGCCTTTGGCGAGGCACGTTAAGAAATAAGAGAAATATGTGACAGTCGCATGTTCTTGTCCCCGCAGAGGCCTATGCCTGACCCGAACCTTCCTCCTCAAGATCCGTTGACGCGGCGCATTGGCCACTACCTAAGCAATGCGCTGATTGTGGGATTGATCCGCTTTGCTCTTTTTATCCCGTATCGCGCCCGCTTGGCCTTTGTCGGGCGGTTTGTTCAACATATTCTGGGGCCGCTTGCCGGCTACAGCCGCAGGGCGCGGGACAATATACAGATGATATGGCCTGATCTGTCCCGTGCACGACGCGACCAGATCGTATCGAAATGCCTGAATAATGTCGGGCGCAGCTTTATCGAGAACTACTCGGCGCAGGACTTTCCGGCGCGAATGGCCAAAAATACACCAACCGGCCCGGGCGTTGCGGCGCTGGATGATGCTGTGGCAAAAGGGCAGCCGGTGATCCTTGTCACCGGCCACTACGGAAATTACGAGGCGACCCGGGCCTGTCTGGTCGCGCGCGGCCTTGATATTGGCGGGCTATATCGGGATATGAAAAACCCCTATTTCAATGCCCATTACGTTAAAACGATGGAGGCCTTCGGCGGGCCCGTCTTTCCGCAGGGCCGCCGTGGCACCGCCGGTTTCGTGCGCCACCTAAAGCAAGGCGGGCAGCTTGTTCTGCTTTTTGACCAGCATGTCTTTGGCGCGCCGCCGCTTGATTTTCTGGGGCAGCCCGCGAATACAGCCTTGTCAGCCGCTGAACTTGCCTTGCGGTATAACGCACTGCTGATCCCGTTTTACGGCATCCGCCAGCCAGACGGCGTATCGTTCGAGGCCGTGCTGGAAGCACCGGTGCCCCATTCCGACGCGGTAACGATGACGCAAAGCCTGAATGACAGCCTTGCCGCGCGCATCACGGCAGACCCCGAACAGTGGTTCTGGGTCCACAGGCGCTGGCGTATTAACGACAATTAAGCTTGATTAATGCGCTATCTGATCCGCGCGGCCGCCACGATCGGACCTGCGACGCTTTGCTGGACAATGATCACAACCGGCAAGTCGCCGGGCAGGGGGGTCGACATATCAAGCGGGGCTTTCGCGTCCCATTCCCCCAAAACTGTCCAGTTTTGAGCAATATTATGATATTCAAACGTCTTGCCCGCGTTTTCGCCGCGCTTGATTTCTGTTGTGGCCTCAGGGGTATAGCGCAGCATATGCACGGTGAATGGGCCCTTGGCCCCCGCCAGAACCGAGGCATCGATTTCCAGCGTATCCCCGTTGCGCGCCAGTTCCAGTTTAACCAAGGCAGGGTCGTTCTTATGCTCTGAAATGGCTTTTGACACTGCCATTGGTTTTGCACCTACGACATCAGTCAGGCCGTTCACGATCATTTCTGGCGTGTAAACTGATTTGCGCCCGGATGCGATCGCATATGCACGTTGCCGGGCCGCATGATCGGGATCGCCAAAGCGGTCTTTCCAGCCGATGTAATCCCAGTAATCAACATGTAGCGCCAAGGCGATCACATCATCGCGCGGTGCCAGCTCGGCCAAGATCTTGTCCGCAGCAGGGCAGGACGAACATCCTTGCGATGTAAAAAGCTCGACCACGACGGGGCGATCTTGCGCGGACACTGGCGTGGCGCACAGCAAGCCCAAGGCGAACAGAGAGGGGATAATTCGGATCATCGACGGCGATACCTTCAAAGTGTCCTGTTTGTCTAAACGGATGTCTTTCAGATTACCATTCAAGCTTTGTTGAAGCGCTGTAACGGAAGGTATGGTGCAAATTTCATCAAATTCGGTACACAATGGTATACATTTATCGGTTCAAGCGCCGATTGCAGTTGAAATGTGGGCCGCAATACTGCATTTAGGCCCCAAGTCACTGCACTGTTTTCAACCCATATAGGGAGCTCTCCATGACCATTATCGTTGGCCAGGACACCGCCAAAACCCGTAAAACACTGACTTCCGGGGATCAATCAATCGCTTATTATTCCATTCCTGCTGCGCAAGAAGCCGGGCTTGGGGATTTCTCGAAACTGCCCGCCGCGCTGAAAGTGGTGCTGGAAAACATGTTGCGCTTTGAAGACGGCAAGACCGTTACGGTTGACGATATCAAAGCTTTTGCTGAGTGGGGTGCCAAGGGTGGCCAGAACCCGCGTGAGATTGCTTATCGTCCCGCACGCGTGCTGATGCAGGATTTTACCGGCGTTCCTGCTGTTGTTGATTTGGCGGCGATGCGCGACGGTCTGGTTGCCTTGGGCGGTGACGCAGACAAGATTAACCCGCTGAACCCTGTTGATCTGGTCATCGACCACTCGGTCATGATCGACGAATTCGGCAACCCGCGCGCGTTCCAGATGAACGTTGACCGCGAATACGAGCGCAACATCGAGCGTTATACATTCCTGAAATGGGGCCAAAAGGCATTTAACAACTTCCGCGTTGTGCCCCCCGGCACCGGCATCTGCCACCAGGTAAACCTTGAGTATCTGGCGCAGACCGTTTGGACAGACAAAGACCAAAACGGTGTTGAAGTTGCGTATCCAGATACGCTGGTTGGGACAGACAGCCACACCACCATGGTCAACGGCATGGCCGTTCTGGGCTGGGGCGTTGGCGGGATCGAAGCCGAAGCCGCGATGCTGGGCCAGCCGATTTCAATGCTGATCCCCGAAGTTGTGGGTTTCGAGCTGACAGGCCGCATGATGGAAGGCACCACTGGTACCGACCTCGTGTTGAAGGTCGTCGAGATGCTGCGCGCCAAAGGCGTCGTTTCCAAGTTCGTTGAATTCTATGGCGAAGGCTTGGATCACTTGCCGTTGGCCGATCGTGCGACGATTGCCAACATGGCACCTGAATATGGTGCGACATGTGGTTTCTTCCCGATTGACGGCGAAACGCTGCGCTACCTGCGCACCACTGGCCGTGACGAAGACCGAATCGCGTTGGTCGAAGCCTATGCCAAAGAAAACGGCATGTGGCGCGACGCGGATTATGCGCCGATCTACACCGATACGTTGTCGCTGGACATGGGCACCATCGTGCCTGCGATTTCCGGTCCCAAACGTCCGCAGGATTACATCGCGTTGACCTCTGCGCACACGGCATTTGCGGAATATGTCGAAGGCGTGCGCAATGGCAAAGAAAGCACAGCCAACGCCGAAGTGCGTTGGGAAGGCGAGGGCGGCCAACCGGAACCTAAGGATATCCCCGGCGATGTGGGCCATCACAAGCGTGGCTATGTGATGACCGACGATGGCCATTACCAGCTGCATGACGGGTCCATCGTGATTGCGTCGATCACATCGTGCACCAACACGTCGAACCCTTACGTGATGATCGGTGCGGGCCTTGTGGCGCGCAAGGCGCGTGCCCTTGGTCTGACACGCAAGCCTTGGGTCAAGACGTCGCTGGCCCCCGGCAGCCAGGTGGTTTCCGCCTATCTTGAGGCTGCGAACCTGCAAGAAGATCTGGACGCTATCGGCTTTAACCTTGTTGGCTATGGCTGCACCACTTGTATCGGTAACTCTGGCCCGCTTGAGCCGTCGATCAGCAAGGCGATCAACGATTACGACCTGATCGGCACCTCGATCCTGTCGGGCAACCGCAACTTCGAAGGACGCATCAGCCCCGATGTGCGCGCCAACTATCTGGCGTCGCCGCCACTGGTTGTGGCCTATGCGTTGGTCGGCGACATGAACGTCGATCTGGCGAACTCTCCTTTGGGTCAGGACCAAGAGGGCAATGATGTCTATCTTAAAGACATCTGGCCAACCACTCAGGAAGTTGCCGAGCTGGTCGAAAAAACCGTGACGCGCGAAGCCTTCCAAGAGAAGTACGCCGACGTGTTCAAGGGCGACGAAAAGTGGCAGGCGGTCGAGACAACGGATGCCAAGACCTATAACTGGCCACCCGCATCGACCTACGTGCAAAACCCGCCGTATTTCCAGAACATGTCGCCAGAGCCGGGCGTGATCACCAACATCGAGGGTGCCAAAGTATTGGCCATCTTGGGCGATATGATCACCACCGACCACATCAGCCCGGCAGGGTCCTTTAAGGAAACGACTCCCGCTGGCAAATATCTGTCGGAGCATCAGGTGCCGGTGCGCGAATTCAACTCGTATGGTTCACGCCGTGGTAACCATGAGGTGATGATGCGCGGCACGTTCGCCAACATCCGCATCAAGAACGAGATGCTGGATGGGGTCGAAGGCGGCTATACCAAGGGCCCTGACGGCGAACAAACGTCGATCTTTGATGCCGCGATGGCCTATCAGGATGCCGGTACTCCGCTGGTAATCTTTGGTGGTGAACAATACGGTGCCGGGTCGTCGCGTGACTGGGCGGCCAAGGGCACAGCCCTGCTGGGCGTCAAGGCAGTAATCGCCGAGAACTTTGAACGTATTCACCGCTCGAACCTTGTTGGCATGGGCGTTATTCCGTTCGAATTCACCAATGGTGATACACGCAAAAGCTTGGGCTTGACTGGCGAAGAAACCGTTTCAATCTCTGGTCTGGATACAATCAAACCCCTGCAAGAAGTGCCTTGCACGATCACAATGGCCGATGGGTCGGTCAAAGAGATCATGATCAAGTGCCGCATCGATACCGCAATCGAGATTGAGTACATCGAACACGGTGGTGTGCTGCATTACGTTCTGCGCGATCTGGCAAAATCCGCCTGATCCCTGTTTGATCATGGCCTGAGTCCTCGATAGCAGGGCTGTTCAAAACGTCGAAACGCCCGGTAAGCCCCTGCTTGCCGGGCGTTTCGCATTTTCAAAGGGAAAACGGCAAGGTTTTGCCAATGGCCCAAGAGTTAGGGCCGAACACCATATCATGTGTTCACAAATGCGAATTTGCCCCACACACTGTTTGCCGTGGCCGAAGAATTTCCGTTATGTGTTTGCTAATGTGAATTGAAATGCTGACGTTGCTCTGGCTTGGGCTATGTGTAGGTTGCAGGCGGTTGTTTTCGGTAAAGGAGTGCCCCATGGCGCGAGCAAGTAAGAACGGTTTCAGAGGCACCTTGCGGGGGACTGCTGCTGCCATGGCCGTTGCTTGGACTTGCGGGCCGGGCATGGCCGCAACGCTGGACATCACTGGCGTCGCGGCAGGTACCGAGCTTTACGATGCGATCGCGGGCGGGTCTTTGCTGCGCGAACAAACCGCCGAAGACGCGACCCCAAGCACCCAAGAATTGCTGGCCGCTGCCCAAGCCGATTACGCGCGGCTGTTGGCCGTTTTGTATGATCAGGGGTATTTTGCCGCCGTGATCAAGATCACCGTAGACGGGGTGGATGCCGCGTCCATTGCGCCGGTGGCACCGCCCAAGCAGATCGACAAGGCTGTGATTGCGGTCGAACCGGGCAAGAAGTTCAGCTTTGCCAAGGCGGAAATCAAACCGATCGCCCAAGGCACTGAACTGCCCGAAGGGTTTGCCACGGGCCAGACCGCAAGCCTTGGGGTGCTGAAAGACACCGTTTCTGCGGGGATCGAAGGCTGGCGTGATCAGGGGCACGCCAAGGCGGCACTGACCCGTCAGCAGTTGACTGCGCGTGTGCCCGACAGCACCATCAGCGCCGCGCTTTTGCTGGACCCAGGCCCGCGCCTGCGCTTTGGTGCGTTAACGATAAAAGGCGAAAGTGCCGTTCGGCGCAACCGGATCCAAAAGATCGCCGGCCTGCCCGTGGGACAGGTTTACAGTCAAGAGCAGCTTGACCTTGCAGCCACGCGGTTGCGGCGCACCGGTGCGTTCAACGCCGTTGCCATGATCGAGGCCGACGAAATCGTGGCCCCTGATGTCTTGCCAATCACGGCGCAGATCACAGATGCGCCGCAGCGCCGGCTTGGCTTTGGCGCTGAACTGTCATCGCTCGAAGGGCTGACGCTGAGCAGTTTTTGGCTGCACCGCAACCTGCTGGGCGGCGCCGAAAGCCTGCGGATCGAGGGGGAAGTCAAAGGGATCGGCGGCAATTCAGGTGGCACGGATTACCGTCTTTCTGCACGGCTAAGCCGTCCGGCGACCTTTAATGCCGACACGAATTTTTACGCTCTGGCCGAGATCGAGCAGCTTGACGAGGTGAATTACTTTTCCCGCCAGCTTGATCTTGAGGCCGGCATCGAACGGATTGCCAGCGCGGAACGCACCTATAGTCTGGGCGTTGGTCTGCGCATCGGTGAGACGCGCGATGCGTTTGGCACCAATAATTATACGTTGCTGACCCTGCCGCTAAGCGCTGAACATGATTACCGTGACAACCGTCTGGATGCCAAGGACGGGTATTATGCGCGGGCCACCGTCACACCGTTTCTGGCTGTTTCAGGGTCGGCCAGCGGCGCGCGCAGCTATCTTGATCTACGGGCTTACAAGACCTTTGGCACCGCGCGCCCTGTGACGTTTGCGCTGCGCGGGCAGTTGGGGTCGGTATACGGTCCCGACCTTGCAGAGGCCCCGGCCGATTACCTGTTTTATTCGGGCGGCGGCGGCACGGTACGGGGGCAATCCTACCAAACGCTCGGGGTTGATCTGGGCGGCGGCAACACCGTCGGCGGGCGCAGCTTTGTCGGGCTGTCCGCCGAAGCGCGGGTCGCTGTGCGCGACAATATCGGTGTCGTGGCCTTTGCGGACGCGGGTTATATCGGGGCTGAAGAATTCTATGACGGGTCGGGGCAATGGCATTCGGGCGCGGGTCTGGGCCTGCGCTATGCGACAGGTATCGGACCTATCCGGTTTGACGTGGCTGTGCCCACCTCGGGGCCGGAAACCGAAGATAATTTCCAAGTTTACATAGGTATTGGGCAATCGTTTTGATCCATTTCATGCGCAGTTTTCTAATTTCGGCTCTGGTGCTGGTGGCCTGTGTGGCCAATGCCCAGGAAGACGACAAAGGCTTTTTGACCCGCACCATCCAAAACGCGCTCAGCGGATCGGGCCGCACGGTCAGCATCGACGGCTTTGCAGGGGCTCTCAGCTCGCGCGCGTCCTTTGACCGGATGACAATTTCCGATGATCAGGGCGTGTGGCTGACGCTGGAGCAGGTCGAACTGGATTGGAACCGCTCTGCCTTGCTGCGGGGCCGACTTGAGGTGCAAGGCCTGACAGCGCAACGTCTGTCCGTGCCGCGTTTGCCCATCGCACAAGAGGCCGCGCTGCCCGACCCGGAGGCAAAGCCGTTCACCTTTCCAGCCATTCCTGATCTGCCGGTTTCCATTGATGTTGCAAATTTTGCGGTCGATGAAATCATCCTTGGTGCCCCCATTCTGGGCGAAGCCGCTGAATTGACGCTCAAGGCGAATGCGTTGCTGAATGATGATGTCCTCAAGCTGGATATCGACGCCGCACGTACCGACGGCAAAGGCGGCCAATTCGGGATCTCCGCCAATCTGGCACGCGGTGAAAACCTGCTGGATCTGCTGGTTAACCTGTCCGAGGATGAAAAAGGCATCGTTTCGCGACTGCTCGGTATTCCCAATGAACCTTCGGTCGATCTAAACATCGCGGGTCAGGGGCCGTTGTCTGACTTCAAGACCGACATCACCCTGTCGACCGATGGCACGCCGCGGTTAACCGGGCAGGTTGGATTTGCTGAACTGGGGGATCAATCTGCCCCTGACCGTCGCATTCAGGCCGATCTTAGCGGCGATGTGACTGCGTTGATCCTATCGCAATACCGCGAATTCTTTGGGCCTGACGTGGCTTTGACGCTGGATGCGCTGGTTCAGGCAGATGGCGGCATAGACGTGAGCGATTTCGCGCTAAAGACGCAATCGGCTGATCTGCAGGGTAAAATCACACTGAACAGTGACAAATGGCCCAGCCTGATCGACATCACCGGCACCGTGGCCGCAGCTGACGGATCGCGGGTGCTGTTGCCCGTTGCCGGGGCCAGCACCTATGTGCAGCGCGTCGCGTTGGACGTGAATTACGATGCCGGTTCCGGCGAAACACTGGATGCGACATTTGACGTGACGGGTTTGGCGACAGATGCCCTTGCGATTGAAAACGCGCAGTTGAATTTGGACGGCACGCTGCAAGGCCGCGCGGGCACGGTCGGTGAATTCAACGGCGATCTAGTCTTTGCCACCAAAGGGCTGACCCTGACGAACGCCGCCATATCCGAAGCGTTGGGCGATACCCTGAACGGTCGCGCAAATATCGCCTATGTCGAAGGTACCCCCACAAAGATTACCGGGCTGGACCTGTCCGGCACCGATTACGGGCTTGCGGGCGACGTTACCATCAGCGGCCCGGCCGAGAATTTCCTGACGCAATTGCAAGCCCGGCTTGAGGCCACGGATATCAGCCGTTTCTCAGCCCTTGCAGGGCGCGAATTGGACGGGGCGGCCAATGTCGATCTGTCTGGTCAGGTGGTGCCTTTGGATGGCACGTTTGATCTGCGGATTGCGGGTCTGACCCGTGATTTGAAAGTCGGGATCGAACAGGCCGACACGCTTTTGGCAGGTGAAACGAACCTTAGCCTTGGGGCCGTACGTGATGAAACGGGAACCTTTATCCGCGATCTGTCGCTCGAGAACGCCGCCCTGACCGCCACCGGCGGGGTTGAATTGCGCAGCGATAATTCGCAAGCGCGGATCGATGCGCGGCTGAATGACATCGGACAGGTCGTGCCGCAATATTCCGGCCCCATCACGATCAAGGCGACAGCCGATCAGGACAGCCGTGGCTGGACGATCGATGCGGCGACCGACGGTCCCTATAATGCGGCCATCACGGCCAAAGGTCTGGCAACCGGCCCCAATGCGGCACTGAGCTTTGCCGCGCAAGTCCCCGAGATCAAAGATTTTGTCCCTGACGCGCCCGTCGCCGGACAGGTCACGCTGGATGGCATGCTGCGCCAAACCCCTGACGGCTGGCAGATCGACACCAAGGCCAGCGCGCCGCAGGATGTCGCGGCGACCGTCAAGGGGTTGCTGACGCCGCTTGATGTTGATTTCACCGCGACAATCCCCCGTGTTCAGGCCTATGCGCCACAGATAACGGGGCCGTTGAACGCGTCGGGCAACCTCAAGCAGACCGAGGCGGGATTTGTGATCGACGCCACGGCCTCTGGCCCCTATGCCGCGCAGGTTGCGGTGCAAGGCGCGCTGACGCCGATGATCGATATCAGCTTTGACGCAGCAGTGCCCAATGTGAATGCGGTCGTGCCGCAGGTGAACGGACCGCTGAATGCCACCGGCACACTGCGCCAGACTGAAAAGGGGTTCTTTGTCGATACCTCGGCCACAGGTCCTTATGGCGCGCGCGCGCTGGTTGAAGGGTTGGCGACCGGGCCGGATATGTCACTGACATTTGACGTATCGGTGCCTAACGTGCAGCCATTGGTTCCCGGCGTGTCCGGACCCTTCGCCGCCAAGGGTTCGGTGCAGCAGACATCGGCCGGGATCGCAATCGATACCAACGCGACCGGCCCCTATGCCGCCCGCGCGTCGGTGCAGGGCGTGGTGACAGGCACCAACCCGGCGCTGAATTACGATGTGACGATCCCCAACCTTGCCGCCTTGGTTCCCAAGCTGGCGGGGCCATTGAACCTGACCGGAACCGCACAACAAGAAAGCGCGGGATGGCGGTTGAACACCAATCTGGGCGGGCCAGCCGGTACGCGCGCGACCGTGGCGGGGCTGGTCGGCAACAACGGCAATCTGAACCTTGATATCAACGGCAACGCGCCGCTGGGTCTGTCGGCACCGTTTATTGCGCCGCGCAGTTTGCAAGGGCAGGCGGCGTTTGATCTGACCGTGAATGGCCCACCGCAACTGGGGTCGGTCAGCGGTACGATACAGACGTCGAATGCGTCTTTGTCCGCACCCAACCTGCGGGTCGCGCTGCAAAATATCGCGGCAAATATCCGGTTGGGCGACAACCGCGCACAGATTGATCTGTCGGCTGACAGCGCCGATGGCGGTCAGCTTAAGGTCGGTGGCGCGGTGACGTTGACGGGATCGTTGCCTGCTGATTTGCAGATCGGGTTGAACAATCTGGTGCTGATTGATCCGTCGCTTTACCGAACGATTCTGGATGGCTCCTTGCGGTTTGCAGGACCATTGACAGGCGGTGCCCGCATCGAAGGGCAAATCAACGTTGGCGAAACATCGGTCACGGTGCCGTCTACCGGCATGACCAGCATCGGGGACATCCCGCAGATCGACTTTGTCGGGGCCCCTGCGGATGTGGTGGCCACTCGCCGCAAGGCCGGGCTGGAGGGGGAAGGTGCTGGCACGGACCCGACGCAGGGCAGCAGCGGGCCGGGCTATGGGTTGAACATCGGCATCAACATGCCCAACCGCATCTTTGTGCGCGGGCGGGGGCTGGACGCCGAACTTGGCGGTCGGCTGACCCTGACTGGCACGACCAACCGCGTTATCTCGGCGGGGCGGGTCGATCTGATCCGCGGTCGCTTGGACATCTTGGGCAAACGCTTTGATCTTACCGAAGGGGCGGTGCAGTTTCAGGGTGATCTAATCCCGTATCTGCGCTTTGTCACCGCGACGTCTACTGCGACAGGCGAGGTGCGCATTATCATCGAAGGCCCTGCGACAGAGCCCAAGGTATCCTTTGAATCCAGCCCGTCAGCCCCGCAGGACGAAGTGCTGGCGCAGCTGTTGTTCGGGCGCAATATCTCGGAAATCTCGGCGTTTCAGGCGCTTCAACTGGCCAGTGCCGTGGCCACATTGGCAGGGCGGGGCGGGGCCGGCGTGATCTCGAATTTGCGGACGGGGTTTGGGCTGGACGATCTGGATGTCACCACAACCGACAGCGGGGCAACGGCGGTGCGCGCGGGGAAATACATCTCGGACAATGTCTATACGGATGTGACAGCGGCCTCTGACGGGACGGCGGATATCTCGATCAACCTCGACATCACCAAGAACCTCAAGGCCAAGGGCAGCGTCGGGTCGGACGGCAATACCGGGATCGGGATCTTCTTTGAAAAGGACTACTGATTTCAGCCCTTGGCGGGGCTGAAATTTCCATAGCGGCTTTGTTCGAACATCAACGCTGGGGCATCCGCATCGGTGCTCACTGCGGCGTCGGTGACTTGGCCCACGATGATCGAATGGTCGCCCGCCCCATGGACGGCATAGGTGTCGCAGTGGAACGTCGCCAGACAGCCCGCGAGCGTTGGCGCGCCATTGGGGCCTGCCGCCCAGTCAAAAGCGTCAAATGCAAACCCGTCCGACGCAAAGCGGTCTGCAACGGCTTGTTGATCGGCACCCAGAACATGGATCGCAAAATGGGTCGCCGTCGCAAAGGCGTCATGGCGTTTCGATTTCTTGCCAGCAGACCACAGCACCAGTGCGGGATCCAGCGAGACGGATGAAAATGAATTCGCCGTCATGCCCAACGGCCCGCCAGCGGTTTGGACCGTGATCAACGTCACGCCTGTGCCAAAGCGCCCAAAGGCGCGGCGCAGATTGTCATCCGCATCGGGTCCAAGTTTGAAATGTTGCATATTATCTGTCATGGCGCAGCGGTGCCATGGGGGCGGCAGATTGTCCAGACGGCAATGAACCCCTGCGACCAAAAGCAAAGGGGCACCCGTTTGGATGCCCCTGTTCTCTCGGATTTGTGAAACCCTAGCGGTTCATGCGGTTCTCGATCAGCTCGTCCACGACTTCGGGCTCTGCCAGTGTCGAGATGTCGCCAAGCGCGCCAAAGTCGTTTTCGGCGATCTTGCGCAGGATGCGGCGCATGATTTTACCCGAACGGGTTTTTGGCAAGCCGGGGGCCCATTGGATCAGATCGGGCGATGCAATCGGGCCAATCTCGGTCCGCACCCAGTTGCGCAGTTCTGTGCGCAGCGCATCCGTAGGCTCTTCGCCCGCCATCAAAGACACATAGCAATAGATGCCCTGACCTTTGATATCATGTGGGTATCCGACAACGGCGGCCTCGGCCACTTTGGGGTGGGCGACCAGCGCGCTCTCAACCTCGGCGGTGCCCATGCGGTGGCCCGATACGTTGATCACGTCGTCGACGCGGCCCGTGATCCAGTAATCGCCGTCTTCGTCGCGGCGGCAACCGTCACCGGTAAAGTAATAGCCTTTGTAGTCGCTGAAATAGGTCTGCTCGAACCGTTCATGATCGCCCCAGACGGTCCGCATCTGACCGGGCCAACTGTCGGCGATGCACAAGACACCCTCGACACCGTTGCCCTCGATCTCTTTGCCCGAGGTGGGTTCCAGTACGACCGGCTTGATGCCAAAGAACGGTTTCATCGCGGCACCGGGTTTGGTGGCATGTGCGCCGGGCAGGGGGGTCATCAGGTGACCGCCGGTTTCCGTCTGCCACCACGTATCGACGATGGGGCAGTTGCCCTTGCCGACAACGTCGTTGTACCAGTTCCACGCTTCGGGGTTGATCGGTTCGCCCACGGTCCCCAGCAGTTTCAGGCTGCTCAGATCGCATCCTTCGACAAATTCCGCACCTTTGCCCATCAGCGCACGAATGGCGGTGGGGGCGGTGTAGAACTGGTTTACCTTGTGCTTTTCGCAAATCTGCCAGAACCGGCTGGCGTCTGGATAGGTCGGCACACCTTCAAACATCAGCGTGGTGGCGCCATTGGCCAGCGGCCCATAGACGATATAGCTGTGACCCGTGACCCAGCCCACATCCGCAGTACACCAATAGACATCGCCATCGTGGTAATCGAACGTGACCTCGTGGGTCATCGCGGCATAGACCAGATAGCCACCGGTGGAATGCACGACGCCTTTGGGCTGACCGGTGGAACCTGAAGTATAAAGGATGAAAAGCGGATCTTCGGCATTCATCGCCTCGGGCGCGCAGGTGTCGGGGGCGTCTTTCGCAAGGGCTTTGTAATCAAAATCACGCCCTTCGGTCCATGTGGTCTGACCGCCGGTACGTTTGACGACCAGACATTTGACGCTGTCCTTGCAATGCAGCAGCGCCTGATCGGCGTTGGTTTTCAGCGGCGTTGCCTTGCCACCGCGCGGGGCATAGTCGGCGGTGATGACGACCTTGGCCTCTGACCCGTTGACCCGCGATGCCAACGCATCTGGCGAAAAGCCTGCAAATACGATCGAATGGATCGCCCCGATGCGCGCACAAGCCAGCATCGCATAGGCCGCTTCAGGGATCATCGGCAGATAGATAACAACGCGGTCGCCTTTGCCAACGCCCAAATCGCGCAGGATATTGGCCATCTTACAGGTCTGGGCGTGCAGTTCTTTATAGGTGATGTGTTGCGCACCTTCTTCGGGGCTGTCGGGCTCCCAAATGATCGCGGTCTGGTCGCCGCGTGTCTCAAGGTGGCGGTCGATGCAATTGGCGCTGACGTTCAATTCACCATCGGCGAACCAGTTGATCTTGACCTGACCAAAGGTGAAATCGACATCCTTGACGGTCTCGAACGGCGTCATCCAGTCAATGCGCTGCGCCTGCTCGCGCCAGAATCCGTCCGCATCTTCAATAGAGGCTTTGTACATCGCGTCATATTTCGCGGCATCGACATGGGCCTTGGCGGCCATTTCAGCGGATGGTGGATAGGTGGTTGCAGCAGCGTTTGACATCGGTCCCTCCCTCAGAACTCTGATCGTTTTCGACCGGATATGCCTATCGGCTGACCGGTCCTCCCTTGCCGGATCATAGCGTCAACGGAAAAGAAAGGAATAAGCATTTGTAATCTCAGGCTTTGTCTGTAAAGAGTTTTCCCAATATCCGCCCGGATTTGTAAATTTCCCCCCAAAGCCGCCAATTTTATGCGCCGTCGCCTGCAATTGGGTGTCAACATACGCCAATGTTGCGGCGCTGTGCCTTCCAAATGCCCAAAATCCTCGCCGTGGGCCCCGAAAACTGCGGCTGGGCCGTGTCTTCGGGGTTGGCAGACCTGCCTGCCGCAGGTACTAATTTATCAAGCGGATCAAAAATGTCCGCACAAGGGAGAAATCAATGAACAAGTTTTTGAACGGCGCAGCGGTTTGCGCCATCACATTTGCATTTGCGTCGCAGGCAGCTGCAACGGAATGGAACGCCTCTGTCTGGGGCAAGCGCCGTGCCTTCACCGAGCATGTCGAAAAAATCGCAGAACTGGTGTCTGAAAAGACCAATGGCGAATTCACCATAAACGTCAGCTATGGCGGCCTGTCGAAGAACACGGAAAACCTTGACGGGATTTCCATCGGTGCCTTTGAGATGGCGCAGTTCTGCGCGGGCTACCACCGCGACAAAAACCGTGTTGTCACTGTGCTGGAACTGCCGTTCCTGGGCGTAGAGAACCTTGAGCAGGAAGTCGCGGTTTCCCGCGCCGTTTATGCACACCCCGCCGCCGCCGAAGAAATGGCGCAGTGGAATGCAAAGCTGCTGATGACCTCACCCATGCCACAGTACAACCTTGTGGGCACTGGCGATCCGCGCACAACGCTTGAAGATTTCAAAGGTATGCGTGTTCGCGCCACAGGCGGCATTGGCCAAGCTTTCGAAGCCGTTGGTGGTGTGCCAACATCCGTAACATCAGCCGAAGCATTCCAAGCGATGGAATCCGGTGTTGTTGACACGGTGGCCTTTGCGCAGCACGCGCACTTGTCCTTTGGCACCATCAACGAAGCCGACTGGTGGACAGCAAACCTGAACCCCGGCACGGTGAACTGCCCCGTCGTGGTGAACATCGATGCCTACGAAAGCCTGTCCGATGCAGAGCGTGAAGCGCTGGATTCGTCGGTTGACGAGGCGCTGGATCACTATCTGGCCAACTACGGCGAACTGCTGAAGCGTTGGGATGCGGTTCTGGAAGAAAAAGGCGTTGAAAAAGTCATGATTTCACCAGAAGTCATCGCCGAATTCCGCGCCACAGCCGCTGATCCGATCCGCGACACATGGATCGCAGACATGGAAGCCCAAGGCCTGCCGGGTCAGGAGCTTTATGATCTGGTCGTCAAGACATTGGCCGACGCGAAAAGCGGCAGCTGATTGATACGTGGGGCGCATCCCGCGCCCCATAGCTGATCAAAGAGGGCTGCGCGGGTTTCGCGCAGCCCTTCATGTATAAAACAGGGGGTATGGCGATGGCAGGTTCCGCCGCGGTGCTGGAAGATTCCAGCCTACTGAGCAAACTCGACCGCATGTTACTGCCGCTGGAGCGTTTCGGCGCTTTGCTGAGCGGTCTAGCGGTTTTTTCACTAATGTTTCTGGCGGCCTATTCGGTTACCGCGCGCAAGTTCTTTGGCAGTCCGCTGCTGGGCTATGTCGACTATATCGAAGCTGCCATGCCGATCATTGCGATCATGGGCGTCTCTTACGTGCAGCGCGACGGGTCGCATATTCGCATGGACATGCTGGTCAGCAAGCTGAAGGGCCGCGCCTTGTGGTTCTTTGAACTTGTGTCGGTGCTTTTGATGCTGCTGTTGGTGGTCGCACTGACATCTGGCGCCTGGGACCACTTTGATCGCTCGTTCGATTGTGCCCGGCCATGGTGTTCGCGCGACAGTTCAATCGATATCAGCCTGCCGATCTGGCCCAGTAAACTGGTGGTGCCGGTGGCCTTTGGCATCCTGGCCCTGCGGCTTGTGCTACAGGTCTGGGGATATGGGCGCGCGTTGGTGCTGGGTCTTGAAAATCCGGTGGCCGTGCCGCTGACACTTACGATTGCGGAACAGGCCATGGCAGAAGCCAAGGCGCTGGAAGGGGCAGATTGATGGAATCGATTGAAATTGGCATCTATGTCTCGTTGGGCATGCTTGTGCTTGTCGTCCTTGGCATGCGCGTGGCCTTTGCGGCCGCACTCGCGGGCTATGTCGGCCTGATCTGGTTGCGCTGGAACGGATTTGACTATGATCCGGCCCGCTTTTGGAAAGCCGTCGAGATCAGCACAAAGATCGCGGGCCTGACCCCGCATTCCAAGGTCAGTTCCCAAGTGCTAAGCCTTATCCCCGTGTTTATCCTGATCGGCTATCTGGCCTATTACGCCAAGCTGACGACGGCCCTGTTCGAGGCGTGCAAACGCTGGTTTGCATGGGTGCCGGGCGGGCTGGCGGTGTCTACCGTGTTTGCCACAGCAGGCTTTGCAGCTGTGTCGGGCGCATCGGTGGCGACGGCGGCGGTCTTTGCCCGCATCGCCATTCCGGAAATGCTCAAGATCGGCTATAACAAGCAATTCGCAGCCGGTGTTGTGGCTGCGGGTGGCACGCTTGCGTCGCTTATCCCGCCGTCGGCGATTTTGGTGATCTATGCCATCATCGTTGAACAGGATGTCGGCATGTTGTTGTTGGCCGGCTTTATTCCCGGTGTGTTTTCCGCCGTAGTCTACGCGGCATTGATCATCGGTATTGCGATGATCTGGAAGAACGTCGGCCCCCCGGTGTCCGGGTTTACCTGGAAGCAGCGCTTTGAAAGCCTGCCACCTGCGTTGCCCATCGTGGCGGTGGTCGTGATCATCATCTTCTTTGTCTATAACCCATTTGGCGATGCGTGGGGCACCCCGACCGAGGGCGGTGCCGTGGGTGCGTTTATCGTATTCCTGATGGCGCTTTATCGCGGCATGCGGTGGGGCCAGATGCGTGATGCATTGCTTGAAACGGCAAAGCTGACGGTGATGATCTTCTCCATCATCTGGGGTGTCTTGATCTATGTGCGGTTTCTGGGCTTTGCCGAATTGCCCGAAGCCTTTGCCGACTGGATCACGTCATTGCACATGGCACCGATCCTCATCCTGATCTGTATCCTGTTGGCCTATGCGGTGCTGGGCATGTTCATGGATGCCATCGGGATGCTGCTTTTGACGCTGCCGGTGGTTTACCCTGCGGTCATGGCGTTGAATGGCGGCGAAATGGTATCGGCGGCAGATTCCGCCTTCGGTATGTCGGGTCCGATGTGTGCCATCTGGTTCGGTATTCTGGTGGTGAAAATGGCTGAATTCTGTCTGATCACCCCGCCCATCGGCCTTAACTGTTTTGTCGTTGCCGGTGTGCGTGATGACCTGACGGTTCAGGACGTGTTCAAAGGGGTTACGCCGTTCTTCATGGCAGATGCGGTCACAATCGCATTGCTGGTGGCGTTCCCGTCGATCGTGCTGTGGCTGCCGTCACTCGCCAGCTGACGACGTGTTGGACGATGTTTCGGACGACTCTTGCGTGCCATCGGGTCTGACCTGTTCTGCGGACAGGAAATTCCCGATGGTATGCAGAGGTTCGAAATTTTCGCAGATGACTTTGAACACCACAAGAAACGGCACCGCGACCAACGCGCCCGCGATGCCCCAAAGCCAACCCCAAAACACAACGGTCAGAAACACCGCGACGGTGTTCATCTCAAGCCGGCGGCCCACCAGCCACGGCGTGACAAGCTGCCCCTCGATCATGGTCAGTGCCAGATAGCCGAACGGCGCAAGCAGGGCATAGCTGAGACTGTCGAAGGTCACGACGGAAAAACCAGCCACCAAAATGACACCGCCAAACCCGCCGATATAGGGCAGGAAATTCAACATAAATGCCGCAATCCCCCAGATATAGGCAGACGGCAGGCCCAGCACGGTCAGATACAGACCGACGCAAATCCCAAGAACCAGATTGATCGATGCGATGGTCAGCAGGTACCGGGACACCCGTTTTTCCACATCATAGACTGTCTGCAAGGCGCGTTTTTTGCCCGTCAGCGTTGGCATCGACTGCACAAGCTTGAGGTAAAACATCTGGCCCGAGGACAGCAGGAACAGCGCGAGAATCAGAATAACCGCAAGGGATGCACCGGTTGTGCTGACGGTGTCCATCGCCGTGTCCAGCAGACCGGGTTGGCGCACGATGACCTCTTGGGGTCGGAACCCTTCGCCGGACCCGATCTTTTCCACCTCGGCACTTGCGGACCGGATCGTTTCGACCGCGTCGCTGACACCGGCCAGCTTTTGTTTGATTTCAATGCCCATCCGCGGGATCTCATCGCTCCACAGGGCGACGGTGCCGGCGGACAGGACCACCACAGACAAGATCCCGAAGGCCGTTACAGAGATCAGCACAAAGCCCGAAACCGTATGAGGCACGCCAATCCGGTTTAACGCACGCCCCATCGGGCTGAGGGTAAGCGCCAGCAAGAACCCCAACATGATCGGTAAAATCAGGTCTTTTGCAAAATACGCCGTCACAAAAAGCGAGATGAGCACCAGCATCTGCAAAGAGCGCCGGATAGAGGGGATGTGGTCCAAGGGATGTTCCAATGCGCAAGGTTTGAAAGAGTAACGCGCAAGGGGCCAAAAAGGTTCACGTGCTTGTGAAACAGATTTCAAAAGGCGCTCGCAGCGGCGCGCGATCTATGGTGATGTGACCGCAAATCAAATTCGGAGACTTTTGCGATGACCCTCACGCCCCTTGGCCTTGATCCTTCCCTTTGTTTCATCGGGGGGGCATGGGTTCCCTCTATGGCGGCGGCGCGGGTGCCGTTGGTCAACCCGTCGGACGGTTCTGCCCTTTGCGAAATCGCATGCGGGTCGGCCGATGACATCGACCGCGCGGTGCGCGCCGCCCAAGCCGCCTTGGAAGGCGATTGGGGCCGCGCCACAGCGGCAGAACGCGGGCGGGTCTTGGCCAAAATCGGGCAGGGCGTTTTGGCCCATGTCGACGAACTGACCCGGCTTGAGGCGATGGATGTGGGCAAACCGTTGAAGCAAGCCCGCGCCGATGTGCTGGCGCTTGCGCGCTATATGGAATTTTACGCCGGTGCCTGTGACAAGGTGCACGGCGAAACGATCCCGTATCTGGATGGCTACACGGTCTATACCTTGCGCGAGCCGCATGGGGTAACGGGGCATATCATTCCGTGGAACTATCCGATGCAGATCATCGGGCGGTCGGTGGGTGCGGCGCTGGCCATGGGCAATGCTGCCGTTTTGAAACCGGCCGAGGAAGCGTGCCTTACCGCGCTTGCCTTTGCTGAAATTGCACGGGCGGCGGGGCTGCCGGATGGCGCGCTGAATGTCGTGCCGGGGCTGGGGGCAGACGCGGGGGCCGCACTTACCCGCCATCCGGGCGTGCATCATGTGTCGTTTACCGGATCGGTAGGCGTGGGCAAACTGATCCAGGAAACCGCCGCGCGCAATGTGGTGCCCGTGACGCTTGAACTGGGGGGCAAGTCGCCGCAACTGGTGTTCGACGACGCCGATATCGATGCGGCGCTGCCGTTTTTGGTCAATTCGGGCATTCAGAACGCGGGCCAAACCTGCTCTGCGGCCTCGCGCATTTTGGTGCAGCGCGGGGTTTACGACCGTGTCGTCGCCGCGATGGGCGCGCGCTATGATTCGTTGCGCGTCGGGCCTGCGATGGCAGATCTGGACGTTGGTCCACTGATCTCGGCGCGGCAAAAATCCATCGTCCAAGGGTATCTGGCGCAAGGGGACGGTTTGGACATCGTCGGGCGTGGCCAGATTATGGCTGATGCACCCGAAAACGGGGCCTATGTGGCACCGACGCTTTATGCAGGCGTCGCCCCCGATCACGTGTTGGCCCAAGAGGAAATCTTTGGCCCCGTTCAGGTGATTATTCCGTTCGATACCGAAGAAGAGGCGGTGCAAATCGCCAATGGAACGGACTTTGGCCTTGTCGCGGCGGTCTGGTCGCAAAACGGCGCGCGTCAGATGCGGTTGGCAAAACGCTTGCGCGCGGGGCAGGTGTTCTTGAACAACTACGGGGCAGGGGGCGGGGTTGAACTGCCGTTCGGCGGCACCGGCCTGTCAGGGCATGGCCGCGAGAAAGGTTTCGAGGCGCTTTATGGGTTTTCGACCCTTAAAACGGTGGCGGCTTTCCACGGTTAAGTAATTAACGAAGGATTAAGAAAACTCTTCACAATTGATTTAACCGGATGTAGCACAGATGTACTTTGGTCCGGGCGGTTCGCTGCTTGGTTAAAAGGGAACGTGGTGCGGCAGAAGCCAAAACCACGACTGCCCCCGCAACTGTGAGCGGCGAGCGAAACCGGCATATGCCACTGTCATGGATGCCATGATGGGAAGGTCCGGTTTAGTGTCGACCCGCAAGTCAGGAGACCTGCCGAAGTGATCACCCTGCTCAGGGCGCTAGGGGCGTCTGGGCTGCGGATTCTCCGCTGTGGTGGCTTCACCGTCTGCGGGGGGCATCCGTCCCTTTATGGACATCGCACGTCAATTGGCCCCTGCCGGGCCAAGTCCGAAGGGTTATCATGATGTTGAAGACATCACTACTTTCATCCGCTGCGCTGGTGGCATTTGGCACCACGATGGCCGTGGCTCAGGAAACATTCGAGCTGGACGAAATCATCGTGTCGGGCGGGCTGTCACCTATTGCGGCGCAAGAATACGGGCGGTCCGTTTCGGTTGTGACCGCACAGGAAATCCAGGATCGTGGCATTTCCTCTGTGGTTGACGCGTTGCGCGCCTTGCCCGGAGTATCGGTCAGCAGCGCTGGCAGCGGCTTTGTGCAGGTGCGGATGCGCGGCGGAGAAGCGCGCCATACGCTGGTGCTGCTTGATGGCGTGCAACTTGCGGGCGGCGAGGGCGAATATACCTTCAGCGGCCTTCAGACCACCAACATTGAACGCATCGAAGTGCTACGCGGACCGCAATCCGTCGCTTACGGCTCGAATGCGACGACCGGTGTGATCAACATTATCACCCGCAAAGGCCAGGTCGGCAAAACCTATGATGGCACATTCGAGGTCGGCGGGGCGACCGCAGGCAGCGTGTTCTTGTCGCGCCGCAATGAACGTGGCGGCATTTCCCTGTCTATGTCGCGCCGCAGCGACCCAAGCTATGACCAATCCGGCGATGGCGGAGAACGCGACAAGCTTGACCGCCTGACAGCTGTCCTAAGCGGCGACTATCTGGTGACCGACGCGGTCAAGCTGGGCTTTGTGCTGCGCCGCTCAAAAGAGTACTTCGACTTTGACGCGACGAACTTCGGGGCCACGGACGCGGATTCGTATATTGTCGACGACGCCACGTTGATGGGCCACAGCAAAGAAGTCATCGGAACGGTCTTTGCGGAATATACGATGCTTGAGGGGCGGCTTGTTCACCGTCTTGCGCTTGAGCGTACCGAAAACAAGGCCAGACGGGACGGCGCACCGCAGACCCAGACCGATGCGAATGCGGTCAAATACCGGCTAAGCTATGGTCTGGACGGCAACACGGTGGCGCAAGCGGATCATCTGCTGAACCTCTTGCTTGAGAGCCACAGCGATAGCAGCCCGATGACTCCGCTGTATGAACGGTCCTCGAAATCTGTCGCCATTGAATACCGCGCGCGTTTGGCCAGCGGGCTCGATTTTCAGGCGGGGGTGCGTCACGACAATAATGACCAGTTCGAAGACGCGACCACATGGAATGTCGCCATGTCCTATATGGTGCCGAACACTGAAATCCGCCTGCACAGCTCTATGGGGACGGGCGTTTTGAACCCGTCGTATTTCTCGCTTTATGCCAATGCATTTGGCTATACGGGCAACCCCGACCTCAACCCCGAACACAACAAAAGCTTTGATATAGGCGCAGAATTTCCGGTTCTTGGCGGGCGCGGCACCGTTGATGTGACCTATTTTGACGAAACGCTGACGGACGAGATTTCGCCGGTGTCTTTGGGCGGCGGTGCGTTCACCTATGGCAACCAGACGGGCGATAGTACCCGCAAGGGTGTTGAAATTGCAGGCAACCTTCAGGCGACGGATGCTGTGGCGCTGCGCATGTCCTACACCTATCTGGACGCCAAGAACCCCGATGGCAGTGTCGAAATCCGGCGTCCCCGTCACGAACTTAGCCTTGGTGCCACGGTCAAGACCTTTGGTGGGCGCGGTCAGGTTGCCGTCGATCTGCGCCATGTATCGGGAAACTATGACACGCAGTTCTTTGGCAGCTATTCCACTGTCGAACTGCCAGCCTATACCACGGTCGATGTGGCCGCCGAATACGAGGTCAACGACCGTTACACCGTCACGGCGCGGGTCACCAACCTGTTCAAAGTCGATGCTGTCGATGTTTGGGGCTACGGCAGCCCGGGCCGTGCGGCCTATGTTGGTTTCCGTGCGAATTTCTAGGCTCGGGCATACCAGATGCTTGGCGGGGGCGCTTTGGGGCGTTCCCGCTTTGGCCGTTTCTGGTTCTGCTGGCATCCGGCCTTTCAAGGCCGCCTTGAGGGAGCGTCGGGCAGTGAATAACCTTGTCTTCTGGATCAAGAAAACCGTTCAGGACGGGGTGATATGATCCGTCTGGCGATCACACTTTGCAGTCTTGTGCTGGCTTTGTTTCTTGGTGCTTTGGTGATCGGACCTGCCGATATGTCGCTGGGCCAAAGCCTGCATGCGCTGCTGGCCGGCGGTGATGGCCCAATGACGTTGGTGATGCGTGAGATCCGCTTGCCGCGTGCGATTTTGGGGCTGTTGATCGGTGCGTCGCTTGGGCTTGCCGGGGCGGCGATGCAGGGCTATTTGCGCAACCCGCTGGCCGATCCGGGGCTGATCGGCGTGTCAGGCTCTGCCGCATTGGGGGCGGTGCTGTCGATACAGACCGGGCTTGCGGCGGCTGTGGCACTGGCCTTGCCGATGATGGCACTTGGCGGCGCATTGATCGGCGTGCTTTTGGTGCTGTTGCTGGCAGGACCACGCGGGTCGTCGCTGACGCTGATCCTTGCGGGCATCGCGATATCCGCCTTTGCGGGCGCGCTGACGTCGCTGGTTTTGAACCTGTCGCCAAACCCCTATGCCGCAAGCGAGATTATTTTCTGGATGATGGGGTCACTGGCGGACCGGTCGATGGTGCATGTCTGGATCGCGCTGCCGTTGATCTTGGCGGGCGGGCTGTTGTTGGCCAGCCTGCCGCGCGGTCTGGATGCGCTGACCTTGGGCGAAGACGCGGCCGAGGCGATGGGCATCAACCTGACCCGGGTGCGCCTGTCGCTGGTGATTGGCACGGCGGCGGTGGTCGGGGCATCGACGGCGGTGGCGGGCGCGATCGGCTTTGTCGGGCTGGTGGTGCCGCATTTGCTGCGGCCCTTGGTCGGCGCGCGGCCGGGCGCGCTGCTTTGGGCCTCGGCGCTTGGCGGGGCGGCGATGATCCTTGCCTCCGATATTTTTGTCCGCGTGGTGTTGCCTGAACGCGACCTCAAGCTGGGGGTCGTAACGGCACTGGTTGGCGCACCGTTGTTCCTGCATCTGATCTACCGCACCCGAAAGGAAGGGCTATGAGCGTGCTGTCCCTTCAGGATTTCGGCGTGAAACGCGGCAAGCGGCAGATCCTGCGCGGGGTCAAACTGGATATCACCGCCGGAGAAGTCGTCGGCCTGATCGGCCCGAATGGCGCTGGCAAGACCACATTGATGCGCGCCGCGCTGGGGTTGATCCCGTCGCAGGGCCGCAGTTCGATTGCGGTAATGACCGCGCGCGATCGGGGCCGCGCCGCCGCGTGGATGCCCCAATCAAGAGAAATCGCCTGGCCGGTGGATGTGGAAACCCTGATCCAGCTGGGGCGCACGCCCCATTTGGCGCGGGGGCAAAGAATGTCCGGCGCAGATCAGGTGGCTGTTGAACGCGCCATCGCCCGCATGGGCCTTGAGCCGTTTCGCCACCGCATCACGACGCGGCTGTCGGGCGGCGAACAGGCGCGGGTACTGATCGCGCGCAGTTTGGCGCAAGAGGCCCCTTTGCTGCTGGCAGATGAACCCACCGCAGGGCTTGATCCGGCGCATCAGATTGCCACGATGCAGACCTTTGGCCAGCTTGCCGCCGAAGGGCGTTCGGTGCTGGTATCGCTGCATGATCTGGGGCTGGCAGCGCGCCATTGCACCCGGCTGGTGATCTTGCATGATGGTGGCATCGCAGCCGATGGTGCGCCGCGTGATGTGCTGACGCCAGACCTGATCCGTGCCGCTTTCGGCATTTCTGCCCATCTTCAAGAGACGCCGGAAGGGCTGATCTTTCAACCGCTCGAGGTTCTGACATGACACCACAGATGCTTGAGTTTCTCAACAGCGGCGGCCCTGCGCTGTGGGCGATTGCTGTGTTGTCGGTGCTGGTTTTGGCGATTGTACTTTGGAAGCTGTGGCGGCTGACATTAATCGGTGCATGGTCGCGCGCCGGGGCCGAGGCACTGCTGACCCGCCAAAACGGTTCCTCCAACGGTCTGCGTGCGCGGTTCGTCACGGATGTATTCGCAGCACGCCGCTTGCCCGACGCGCTGGCCCGCGAAGAGGTGATGCGCATCGCGGCCCGTCTGCTGTCTGACCTGCGCAGCGGCCTGCGCCCGCTTGAATTGATCGTCACCATCGCCCCGTTGATCGGTCTTTTGGGGACGGTTCTGGGCATGATCGAGGCGTTTCAGGCGTTGGAAACCTCTGGCGGGCAGGCTGACCCATCGGTGTTGGCAGGCGGCATCTGGGAGGCGCTATTGACCACCGCCGCAGGCATGGGCGTGGCTATTCCGGCCGCCGTGGCGCTGAGCTGGTTCGAGGCGATTGCGGACACCGTCCAGGGCGATCTTGAGGACCTTGCCACGCGCATCTTCACCCAAGACGCGCAAAGCTGATGTTCGCTTTTGCCCCGCCAAGGCGCAGCCGCAAACCCAGCCTCACGCCGATGATCGACGTGGTGTTTTTGCTATTGGTGTTCTTTATGCTTGCCTCGCAATTTGGCAAAGATGCCGCCGTGCGCCTGTCCGGTGCGGGCAGCGGCGACGCCTATATAGGCCCGCCGCGCTTGGTCCAGATTGCACCCGAAGCCCTGACCCTGAACGGGAACCCGGTGACGCTAGAAGGGTTGGCGCAGGCCTTGCAGCCGCTGATGACCCAGCCAAGCGATACGATCATTCTGCGTGGGTCAGACGCGGCCAATTTGCAGCGTTTGCTGGATGTGGCCCAAGCGTTGCAACAGGCTGGTTTTGACAGTCTTGTGGTGGTGGAGTGAGCGCATGAAATTCGCAGCCCCCCGCCGCAAGCAAACGCCCGAATCTGTGGTCCCGATGATCAATGTGGTGTTCTTGCTGCTGATATTTTTCATGATGTCTGCGACCATCACCGCCGCACCGCCGTTTGACCTGACCTTGCCCCAAACCGACGGCCAAGGCGAGGTCACGGGCGCGCTGACCTTGTATCTGTCAGCCGATGGTTCAGCGGCATTTGACGGTCTGCTGGGCGATGCCGCTTGGGGGGCGTTGGCGGCAGAAGAAACAGGCGCGCCGTTGACGATTCGCGCCGATGCGGGGCTTGCCACACCTGTGCTTGCGCAAACTCTTGCGCGGTTGGCGCAAATCGGGCAGGCAGACGTTGAACTGGTGATCCGAAACCCATGAAACAGCTGTTTGAATTCTCGTTCTTTTTGGCAGGTGCGACGGCGCTGCATCTCTCGGTTGGCTATGTGGCACCTTCGGGGCAAACAGCGTCGGCGGGGGCGGGCGGTGATGCAGCTATCACCTTGGCTGCTGCAACTGCATCGGTGCAGGACATGGTGACGGCATGGGATCAACCGGTGTCAGCCGCCCAGACCGTCGCGCAACCCCTGCAAACGCCCGACCAGATTATGGTGGCCCAGCCGCTTGCGGCACCGACCCCTGATCGTGCTGTATCCCGACCTGCAGCTATCGCCCCGCCCTTGATCAGTGATACCCCTGCGTTGCCGCAAGTCGACCGGAGCGTGCCACCCCCACCACAGCCTGAAATAGCACAAACCCGCCCCAAGCTGCGCCCGCCAGCCCCCGCGAAGACGGTGAAGAAAGCCGAACCCGCCAAACCGAAACCCAAAGCAGCGACGAAGCCCAAATCCTCGAGCAACGTCGCCCCTCAGAAAGCTGCCGGAGGCGGGGCAAAAGCGACACGCGGACAATCCGAAACCGGGGCTGCGACCAAATCCAAACCGGGGAATTCCAAACAGCTGATGGCCCAATGGGGCGGCCAGATCCGCACCAGTGTCGAGCGCCGCAAAAGGTACCCTTCGGGCACCCGTGCGCGCGGAACCGTGACGCTGGTGATTTCAGTGCATACCCGTGGCACCGTTGCCAGCGTGTCACTGCGCAAATCCTCGGGCATCGCCCAGATCGACCGTGCAGCCATTGCCGCAGTAAAATCCGCGCGGATTTCAGCAGCTCCCAAGGGGCTTGCAGCAGGCGTACACAGTTTCACGCTTCCGATGAAGTTTGCGCCCTAATCGATTGTTTCGATGGTTTTATGTCGGGGCGCGCTCGACCGCGATAAGACCTAGAGACCGGGCGGTCGTCAGGGCCAGAACCGGACTGTCTGGCCCGCCCTCGGCAATCTGGTAGCGCCGCATCGCAGCCCGTGTCCGGTCATCATACATGCCGGAAATCTCGCCTGAATAAAGCCCGCGCGCCTCAAGTGCGCGCTGCAATGTGGCAACGAAGTCGACATTCAACTGATCGGTGCAGGGGGTCTCGAACCAGTTGTCCTGCCGTGGCGTGACAATCTTTTGGCGCGTCTCGGTGCGGTAAATCGGCAAGGCCTGAATTTCTCCGGTCGAACTGATCTGTGCGGGCTGGACCTGCACCTGCTCGGTCACGGTTTCGATCACGGCGGGCGACACTGTGCGGCCCCAACATGATCCGGGCGCGGCACCTGCGGGGCCTTGTGTCGTCGCCTCGCGCACGCCTGGTTCGGGCAGGGCATCACGATCCGTGGGCACGTTGCACCCCAAAAGGGTCGCGGCGCACAGGCCGATGGTCAAGCTGCGGATCATGTGTCGAGGTAATAAGTACTGCACGCGCTGCCTTTGACGGTTTGCTATTTTGCCTCACGCTAAACGGTTTTTGGTGTGGTGCCTAGATCGTTGCCTGTGTTGTCTTGTGTTTTGCACCGCCCTTGCGACGGTCGATGCGCAAAAGGGACTGGTGAAAGGGGACACCGCTGACTACATAAGGGACAAGTTTTTATCAAGAAGGGGCTCAAGATGGCCAAAATCACCTATGTAGAACACAACGGCACCGAACATGTGGTCGAAGTGGCCAGTGGTCTGACCGTTATGGAAGGCGCGCGCGACAATAACATTCCGGGCATCGAGGCCGATTGCGGCGGGGCCTGCGCCTGTTCTACTTGCCACGTTTACGTTGATCCGGCCTGGGTCGAAAAAGTGCCGGCCAAGGACGACATGGAAGAAGACATGCTTGATTTCGCCTATCAGCCAGATCCGGAGCGGTCGCGCCTGACCTGCCAGATCAAGGTGACAGACGCGCTGGACGGCTTGCGCGTTCAAATGCCTGAAAAGCAGATATGATGCTATTGGAAGCGCGGCGTCTCCTGTCGCGCTTCCTGAACAAGATTGCACGCCGCGCGCAGCCGATGTTGTGTATCCTTGGCGCGTTGCTGGTGCCCGGTTTTGCTGTCGCAGACTCCGTCGTCACGGCGCGTTACACTGATCCGACAGATCGCTATGACCATGGCGTTCTGGGGGACGCGATCGAGTGGGGCACGCTTGAGATCACGTTGGAGGATGGCACCAAACGGCGTTTTATCCTGCCTGAAACGCTGGTTTTCGAAGACGTCGCCCCAAGGGTTGCCGATCTGGACGCCGACGGATCGCCAGAAATCATCGTGGTAGAAAGCAGCCTGACTTTGGGCGCGCGATTGGCGGTCTATGGCCCCATGGGCCGCCTTGCCATGACAGACCACATCGGTCGCAAGAACCGCTGGCTTGCCCCTGTCGGTGCCGCCGATTTCACAGGCGACGGGCGGTCCGAGATCGCAATGGTGGTAACCCCGCATCTTGCAGGAAAGCTTGAAATTCTGGTATTTGACGGCACCCATTTGACGCCGATAGCCACCACAAACGGCCTGACCAACCATCGCATTGGTGACATGGATATCGCCGGAGGTATCCGTATCTGTCAGGATGCGCCCCAAATTATTCTGGCACAAATGCCGTGGCGTGCCTCAGTGGATACAACAATGGTTGCGGTCCGTCTTATAGGTAAAACGTTACAGGCCGCCTCGTTCAAAGAATCATTTACGTCCGAAAATGTCGCCAAAGCCAGAAACTGCGAAATTCATCCGCACTAGACGCAGACCTGTATTCCAAATGGCCTCAAATCCTGGGGGTCCGGGGGCTAGCCCCCGGTCCGACACCAGTTTACGTTAGCGCACGCCAGCCAATATCGCGCCGGAAGAACCCGCCCGGCCAATCCACCGCGTCAACCATATTGTACGCCCGCGCCTGTGCTTCAGCAAGGCTTTCGCCGCGGGCCGTCACGCTCAAAACCCGCCCACCGACTGCGATGATTTGACCATCTTTTTCGGCCGTCCCTGCGTGGAACACCATGTTCCGGCTGTCTTCTGGCAAATCTTCCAACCCGGCAATAACGCTGCCTTTTTCATAGTCTCCGGGATAGCCCAACGCCGCCATAACAACGGTCACCGCGTGATCCTCTGCCCAGTTGACGCGCATCTCGCTTAACCGGCCTTCGGCTGTGGCATGCAGCAGATCAAACAGCTGTGCGCCCAGCCGCATCATCAGCACCTGACATTCAGGGTCCCCGAACCGCGCATTATATTCCACAAGACGCGGCGCGCCGTCTTTGATCATCAGTCCCGCATATAGCACACCCTGATATGGCATGCCGCGTTTGGACATTTCTGCCATCGTGGGGCGGATGATTTCGGCCAAGGCGCGTTCCGCGATCTCGTCGGTTAGGACGGGCGCAGGCGAATAGGCCCCCATGCCGCCGGTGTTTGGCCCCGTGTCACCGTCGCCCACGCGCTTGTGGTCTTGGGCCGTGCCGATGGGCAGCACAGTGTCGCCGTCGCATAACACAAAGAACGACGCTTCTTCGCCGTCCATGAACTCTTCGATCACCACTTCGGCACCGGCGTCGCCAAAGGTACCGTCGAACATGATGTCAACGGCGGCCAGCGCTTCTGCGTCTGTTTCGGCGATGATCACGCCCTTGCCTGCGGCCAGACCGTCTGCCTTGATCACGATCGGGGCAGGATGGTCGGCAAGATATGCGCGGGCAGATGCCGCATCGGTAAAGTGGCCATAGGCGGCGGTGGGGGCGTTTGCAGCATCGCAAATCTCTTTGGTGAAGGCCTTGGAGGCCTCGAGCGCTGCGGCAGCTTTTGATGGCCCGAAGGTCAGCACACCAGCGGCGCGCAGATCGTCGGCAACCCCGGCAGCCAGCGGTGCCTCTGGTCCGATGATGACGAAATCGATGCTGTTTTCGGCGACAAATTCGACCACGGCAGCGCCGCTATTAATGTCAAACGTGGCACAATCGGCGATCGCGGCGATGCCCGCATTGCCGGGGGCCACGATCAGCTTGTCGCATTTGGGGTTTTGCAAAACGGCCCAGGCAAGGCTGTGTTCGCGCCCGCCGCTGCCCAAAATGAGGATATTCATGAATGCGCTCCCTTGGCCTTGGTTGCTGCGCGTTCTAAGCTGGGGTCGCGAAATACACAAGCCAGACACGAGCGCAGACCTGAACCAAGCCCCAAAGGACGCCCGCATGGACCTGATCGACGACCCCCGCGAGGGGCAAAACAGCCCTGAATTCACCGTGACCGAGCTTTCTGGTGCGATCAAGCGGGTGATCGAAGGGGAATTTGCCCATGTCCGGATTCGCGGCGAGGTGGGGCGCGTCAGCCGTCCGCGGTCGGGGCATATTTATCTTGACCTCAAGGATGACAGTTCGGTGATTTCGGGCGTGATCTGGAAAGGCGTGTCTGCCCGTCTGGAAACACAACCCGAAGAAGGGATGGAAGTGATCGCAACGGGCCGCATCACCACCTTTGGTGGGCAGTCGAAATACCAGATCGTGATCGAAGACATCAAACCTGCGGGCATGGGCGCGTTGATGGCGCTGCTGGAAAAACGCAAGGCGGCGCTGGCGTCCGAGGGTCTGTTTGCCCCCGAACGTAAACGCGCGTTGCCTTACTTGCCGGATGTGATCGGGGTGGTGACATCGCCCTCGGGGGCTGTAATCCGCGATATTCTGCACCGGTTGCGCGATCGTTTTCCGCGCAAGGTGCTGATCTGGCCGGTGGCGGTGCAGGGCGCGAAATGTGCGCCCGAAGTGGCGCGCGCCATCGAAGGGTTCAACAAGCTGACCCACGGCGGGGCGATCCCGCGACCTGATTTGCTGATCGTCGCGCGGGGCGGTGGTTCAGTCGAAGATCTGTGGGGCTTTAACGAGGAAATCGTCGCAAGGGCCGCGGCTGCATCGCAGATCCCGCTGATCTCGGCTGTGGGGCACGAGACAGACACGACATTGATCGACTATGTCTCTGACATGCGCGCGCCCACACCCACGGCAGCGGCTGAACTGGCCGTGCCGGTGCGGCACGAACTGGTCGCTTGGCTGGACGGGCAAGAGGCACGGATGACCCGCGCGTTGAGCCAGGGTCTGGTGCGGCGCGATCAGCGGTTACGCGATATGGCGCGTGCCTTGCCACGGGCGGAGAGTCTGCTGGACGGGCCGCGCCAAAGGCTGGATCTGCTGGGCGGACGTCTGGCCCCTGCGCTGACCACGGGTGTGCAAAAACGCAAGGTGCGGCTGGCGGATATGTCTGGCGTGCTGCGCCCCGGCACGCTGACCCGTGCCCTGCAATCCGAACAGCGGCGGCTGGCCGCGCTGTCATCCCGGTTCCGACCCGAGGCGTTGGTGCAGGATCATAAACGTAAAACCGAGGCGTTCCAAAGCCTTGCGCGACGTCTTTCAGATGCTGGGCAGCGTCAAACCCAAGGCTGGCGCAAGCAGGTCGCAGGGCTAGACCGTCTGCACGAAATGCTAAGTTACAAGTCGACGCTGGCGCGTGGCTATGCAGTGGTGCGCGGCGACGGGGCTTTGGTCACGACCAAAAAGGCGGCCAAAGCGGCGACGTCGCTCGAGATTGAATTCGCAGATGGTCGCTTGCAAATCGGCGGTACGACGGCCCCGCGCAAGGCAGTCAAAAAGCCCCCTGAACAGGGCAGCCTGTTTTAACGCCAGCCTTAGACGCCGGTTTTGGGGCCAAGGCACAGCATCTTTTCGTCGATGTCTTCTGCCTCGTAAAGGTCGGTTGTGGTCGGGTCGTTTTCAAACCGCGCGATCAATCCGGCGTCACCCAGTTGAAACGTCCAGCACTGCGCATCCGGGTTGTCGTCATAGGTAAAGCAAATTTTGCCGTTGCCCTCGTACCATTCCCCCGGTTTGCACTCTCCGTCCAGAAACGACCATTCGACACGCCGGTTCTCAAGATAGCGTTCGGCACCGTAGGTCTGACCGTTGCTGTTGTAAAACAGGGTTTTGCCACGGGTATAGGCGTCAAATTCCTGCGCCGTCATGGCGGTTTGCGCCGCCAGTGGGGCCGCCACGATACAGACAAGGAGTATGAGAATATGTTTCATGTCTTTAACTTGACAGAAAGGCTGCGGCTGATCCAGAGAGGATGATGCGCCGTCAGGCAGGATTTTGCCAGCGTGCGACGCGGCGGTCCATGATGCGTCGCCAGATCGGCGGCACCAGCGCAAGCACGGCCATCACGGGCAAGGATCGTGGCAGAACCGGCATCGTATCTGGCGTGACCTCAAGCGCTGGGAAGGCGCGGGCAGGGCGCATGTGGTGATCTGAATGGCGCGGTGCGTTCAGCATCATTGCAGATGAATACCACGCCGGTGCGTTCCAGCTGTGCTGCGGTCCAACGGGTTCCATACGGCCATCAGTGCGCAAGTGGCGGCGCAATCCGTAATGCTGAACGTAATCGGACAACAGCAGCTGCATCTGCGCATAAAACGCGATGGCCAGCAGGGCCAGCATACCGCCCCACCCGGCAATGAGAGCTGCACAGCCCAGCGTTAAAGCGCCCCCTGCAACATATCCGACATAAGGATGGGGGCGCGCGGATTGATCCACCGCCCGCGCGCGCTGTTTGCTGTCAGCATGCAGCCCTGCCATGAATTCACCGCGCAACACGCGTAGGGCGTAGGCATAGAATCCTTCGCCCAAGCGGGCCGAATTGGGATCAGCGTCGGTCGCAGCGTGGATATGATGCACCCGCAGATGCGCAGACACGTGGTGCCCGTGCAACAGCGAACAATAGATCATCGTGCCAATACGCCGCGGCCAGCGGGTGCTGGCATGGATCAGTTCATGCGCGTTGGAGTTCGAGATTTGGCCAAATAACAGCCCCGCGCCAAGATAGATCAGCACCTTGTCGGCAACGGCCAAGCCGCTGTCGCCGGCCAGCCCCCAAACAACCAAAGGCAGCAGCGCAAAATGTGTGGCGGCCAAGATCAGGCTTAGGCCGCGCCCTGTTGTATCCCGTGTGGGCAGCTGCCGCGCAATGCGGTCGAGGAAAAACACCAGCACCGTGATCGACAGCAAGGCCGCCAGCGGCCACGGTCTGCTAAATAGGCAGGCCAGCGCCAAAAGCGCGGCGGGGGTCAGGCTGGCGATGGCGTACCAGGTCATCTTTGCGGCTCCGTTGTGGTCCCGTCGGGGTCTTCAGGTTTCTTATAGGCGAAATACGGCACGAAAAAGGACCCAACCTGTCACATCTACCGCGTAAAGCGCGACGGAAAGGTCGCTTTTCGAATGTGTGGGGCGGCGCAACTTTGATAGCTAGGCTGCAACAACCAGACGAGGGGGCCGATATGGCGTTGGATAAGCACAAGAAGTCAGATGGCAAGGGCCCCGAAAAAGGCGTCTGGAAGTCCGGCAAAGGCAAGGGGCGCACCCATACGAAAGGGCGTCAACTTGATGATACCGCATGGGATCAGGTGCGCGCATTGCTGGGCGATAAACCCCGACGCGCTGATCTGCTGATCGAACATCTGCATTTGATCCAGGACGAATATGGCCACCTCTCTGCCGCCCATTTGCGTGCGCTAGCCGAGGAAATGCGCATGAGCATGGCCGAAGTCTATGAGGTCGCGACGTTTTACGCGCATTTCGACGTGGTCAAGGAAGGCGAGACACCGCCGCCCGCACTGACCATCCGCATTTGCGATTCCCTGTCGTGCGAACTTGCAGGCGCGCAGGCGTTGAAATCGGCGCTCGAGGATGGCTTGGATGCCTCACAGGTCCGTGTCGTGCGTGCGCCCTGCATCGGCCGCTGTGATACCGCCCCCGCGCTTGAGATCGGTCATAACTTTGTCGATCACGCGACATTGGAAAAGGTCGAGGCAGCGATTGCCGCAGGCGATACCCATGTCCATGTGCCTGACTACGAAGATTTTACCGCCTACACCAAGGACGGCGGCTATGAGACATTGAAAACCTTGCGCGCCACCGGCGACTGGGAAAAGGTGCAGGACCAACTGCTTGAGGCCGGCTTGCGCGGTCTTGGCGGTGCTGGGTTCCCGTCGGGCAAGAAATGGGGCTTTGTGCGCGGCAATGCTGGACCGCGCTATATGGCCGTGAACGGGGACGAAGGCGAACCAGGCACGTTCAAGGACCGCTGGTATCTGGAACGCGTACCGCATCATTTCCTTGAGGGGATGTTGATCGCCGCATGGGCTGTCGAGGCTGAAAAAGTGTTCCTGTATATGCGTGACGAATATCCGCAGGTGCTGGCGCTGCTGCGCACGGAAATCGCAGCACTCGAGGACGCAGGCATTGTTGAGCCGGGCTATATCGATCTGCGTCGCGGCGCAGGGGCCTATATCTGCGGCGAAGAATCCGCGATGATCGAAAGCATCGAAGGCAAGCGCGGCATGCCGCGGCACCGCCCGCCGTATGTGGCGCAGGTCGGCATCTTTGGCCGTCCGACATTGGTGCATAACGTCGAAACATTGCATTGGGTCGCACGGGTCTGCCGCGAAGGGCCGCAGGTTCTGAACAGCACGGTCAAGAATGACCGCAAAGGTCTGCGCAGTTATTCCGTATCGGGGCGCGTTGCCAAGCCGGGCATGTACCTGCTGCCCGCCGGATCAACGATCACCGATATCATCGAAGCCGCAGGCGGCATGGCTGACGGTCATGTGTTCAAGGCCTATCAGCCCGGTGGGCCGTCTTCGGGGCTGTTGCCTGCGTCGATGTCGGATGTCGCGTTGGATTTTGACACGCTGCAACCGCATGGATCGTTCATCGGGTCGGCGGCTGTTGTCGTCCTGTCCGAAGACGACAGCGCCAAGGCGGCCGCCCTGAACATGCTGCGGTTCTTCGAGGATGAAAGCTGTGGTCAGTGCACGCCTTGCCGCGTGGGCTGTGAAAAGGCGGTCAAGCTGATGCAGGCGGATACATGGGACCAACCCCTGTTGGAGGAATTGTCCCAAGCCATGGTCGACGCGTCGATCTGCGGGTTGGGGCAGGCGGCCCCGAACCCGATCCGGCTGGTCATGAAACATTTCCCCAACGAGGTGTAGCGCCGTCAAGGGCGCTGGGCACCCTAGAAACCATGTTAGAAATCAGGCCGCCTTGCATTAGGCGGCCTTTTTTGTGCGTGCTGCTAACTGGGTGGGCATTAGCTGGCATGAGAGGGGGCGGGCGCGTCCCGTTTTTCAATGCGGCAGCCCCAGATCAGGGGCCAAAGTGATGATCAAGTGGGACACCATTTGGAAACGCAGAGCCTTGGGCATGCCAATTAATGGTGTGACCCTTTCATCTGGCCGAATGAGCCTATAGATCATAGGCAACAGACCATAGAAAACGCCTGATAATTTTTTTCCGGAGAGCACGCTTGGCCTTTTTCAAAAAGCTGAAAACCAAATTGTTCAAATCCTCGTCCAAGATCGACGCGGGGCTGGAGGCGATTGTCGAAGACGGCGGGGCAGTGCAAACGCCCGAAACCATCGACGAGGCCCCCGTTGATCAGGTCATGGAGACGCCTCAAGCTGCAGTAGAAGCTTTGCCCGAGGCGGTGGATGATGAACCTGCACCCAAGCCCGCCGATGAGGTAGATGCGCCTGAACCTGTTTCCATTCGCGAAACAATCCAGCCGATTGTCGCTGATTTGGAAACGGCAAGCCCGGCCAAAGCGGCCCCTGCCAAACCCTCTCTTATGGGCCGTTTGTTGGGCCGCGAGACCTCTGCACCCGTGGTGCGTCGCGTGCTGGATGACGAAATGCTTGAGCAGCTCGAAGAGCTGTTGATCTCGACCGATATGGGGGTGGACACGGCGCTGCGGGTGACGGCAAACATGGCCGAAGGGCGCTTTGGCAAACGTTTGTCGGTTGATGAAATCAAACGTCTGCTGGCTGCCGAAATTGCGCGGATCATGGACCCGATCGCCAAGCCGCTGCCGCTATATTCCAAAACGCCGCAGGTGGTGCTGGTTGTGGGCGTGAACGGGTCGGGCAAGACGACAACAATCGGCAAGCTTGCCAGCCAGTTCAAGGCGGCGGGCAAGCATGTGGTGATTGCAGCAGGCGATACTTTCCGCGCTGCCGCCGTGGAACAGTTGCAGGTCTGGGGCGACCGCGCGGGTGTGCCCGTGCTGACGGCCGCCCAAGGGTCGGACCCTGCCAGCCTTGCCTTTGAAGCGATGGGACAAGCCGAACGCGATGGCGCGGATTTGCTGCTGATCGACACGGCGGGGCGCTTGCAAAACCGTGGTGATCTCATGGAGGAACTGGCCAAGATCGTGCGCGTGATCCGCAAGAAAGACCCGTCGGCCCCGCATAATACATTGTTGGTGCTGGATGCGACGACGGGTCAGAACGCGCTGAATCAGGTAAAGGTATTTCAAGAAATTTCCGATGTCTCGGGCCTTGTGATGACCAAACTTGACGGCACGGCCAAGGGCGGTGTGCTGGTGGCTTTGGCAGATAAATTCGGCCTGCCCATTCACGCGATTGGCGTGGGCGAACAGATTGACGACCTTCAACCGTTTGACCCGCAGGAATTTGCGGATGCGTTGATGGGGTTGGACCCACAGTGACGAATTTACGGCGGGGCACGCGCCCGTGACGGACTGGATTACCCAGATTGAAGGCACCGAGGCAGGGCATCAGGCGGCCCTGTATCTGGCGTTGCTGGCGGCGTTCTTGCATGCGGTGTTTGGTGCGTTGCAAAAGGGGCGACATGACCCGTGGCTGACACGCGGTGCGATTGATTTCTCCTATGGTATGATGGCCGCACCCTTTGCATTATTTGTGGTGCCTTGGCCCGAACCACATATGTGGGCGATTTTTGCCGGTGTTTTTGTGATCCACGTTGTCTACAAGCTGTTGCAGGCTTGGGCCTATACCAAGGGGGCCTATACCGTCGTCTATCCCGTGGTGCGCGGCACCGGCCCTTTGTTCACCGTGATCGGGGCGTATCTGATTTTCAACGAAAGCTTTACGTTGATCCAGTGGATGGGCGTGGGGGTGCTGATGGCAGGCATCTTTGGGCTGGCGCTGTATAACATGGTCTATCTGGTGTCCGAACGCGATACGCTGAACACGGCGCTGGCCCTTGCGGTGATGACGGGGCTGTTCGTGGCGCTGTACACCACCTTTGACGCCTACGGCATTCGCGCAACCGAAGACCCCTTTACCTTTCTGGCATGGTTTTTCATGATCGACGGGCTGGTGATGCCTGTGATCGCAACGCGGCGTTACCTTAAAATGCCCAACCCGCCAGCGCTTGGTCCGCTGATGACACGCGGTGTCGCGGGCGGCTTTGTGGCGTTCTTCAGCTTTGGGTCCATCATGCTGGCCACCCGGCTGGACAAGGTCGGCGAAGCGGCGGTGCTGCGCGAAACCTCGACCGTGTTTGCTGCCTTGATCGGCTGGCTGGTGCTGAAGGAAACCGTAGGCCCGCGCCGGATTGCGCTGATGGCATTGATTGCTGTGGGCGCTGTAATAGTTGAAATGGGCGGCTAAAGGAGTTCCCAATGACCGAAAAACGCGAAATCCATCCGCTCGTCAAATCCACGCTCGATTTCGGGCCTGTGCTGCTATTTTTTGTGGCGTACATGTACTTTAAGGACGATGTTTTTACCATCGGCGGCACTGAATACAGCGGCTTCATCATTATCACGGCGGCTTTTGTACCCTTGCTGATCGCATCAACGGCGACGCTTTGGCTGTTAACCGGCAAACTAAGCCGGATGCAGGTGGCAACGGTAATTTTGGTGACGGTGTTTGGCGGGCTGTCGGTCTGGCTGAATGATGAACGTTTCTTCAAGATGAAGCCGACGGTGATTTATCTTTTGTTCGGTGTGATCCTCGCGGTTGGCTTAGCGCGCGGGCAATCTTACCTCAAGTTTCTGATGGAAGAGATGATGCCCCTGCAGGAAGCGGGCTGGATGATCCTGACCAAGCGGCTGATGCTGTGCTTTTTCGGGCTGGCATTGGCCAATGAAGTCATCTGGCGGTTTGCCAGCACCGAAACGTGGGTCTATTTCAAGACCTTCGGTCTGACAGCCGCCGTGTTCATCTTTTTCATGGCACAAAGCAAGGTTTTCCAACTCTATGCGCTGGAAAAAGACTAACCCAGAGCGGTCAAACCTGTTCCAATCTGGCATCCATGATGTCCGGGTCCTAAGGGGCTTGGACGTCGATAGGGGCCACAGAACGCGCGACCTTTTGGGCCATATCCACGGACAACGTCGCATTCAGCGCCATTTTGAAGCGGCTCGATTTTTGGGACAAACGCCGCAAGTCGGCGCTGGACCATTCCAGCACCTCCGCCCCTTGGGATAGCTCCGTGGTGGCCGAGGCAGGCTGCCCTGTAAGATACGCGATCTCACCGACGAAAACACCGGCGGCTATCACAAAGCTGTCGTTGTTTTTGGTGACGCAGGCATCACCGGACAGGGTGTAGAACAGCCGCGTCATCGGCGCACCTTGGGTTGTCAGCTTGGTCTGTGTGTCCAGCCTGTAACGTTTCGCATGGCGCATCAGTGTGCGGAAATCGCCGGGGGGCAGGCCGGGAAAACGGTCGTAAATGTCGCTGTGGGCGCGCGGAATGGCCAGCCGCGAGTTGCGCGCCAGCAATCCAAACAACCCGAACATATTGGCGCAGCCGATCATTGCGCTGATATAGATGGCTTCCCACAGGGGCTGATCTGCAACATACGCGTAATAGACGATGTAAAAGGCGGTCCCGCACATGAGAAGCAACCGCAAGATAATCTGATTTATGATCAGCAAGCCCACCACATAGCAGGCACCCGCAGCATAGACCAAAAAAGTGACGCTTTGCAGGGCCTCAGGCACAAACAGCCTGCGGGTTCGGGCGCGGACCCGGCATCATTTGGTTTTGAACAATGTCGATTGTGCCCCCTTGTCGCTGCGGAAATCCGCGCGCTTTTCGGCATAAAGCGCGCGACCTGCTTGAACGCCGGGGCGTGCGCCCATCACATCCAGCCAGCGCGCCATATGGGGTTTGTCATCCAGCGTTTGCTGTTGGCCTTCCCACAGCGATGCCCACCCCCAGATCGCAAAATCTGCAATGGTGATATCGGGGCCTGCCACGAATTCGTGCAGCGCCAATTGCCTGTCCAGCACGGCGTAAAGACGCGCGGTTTCCGATCTGTAGCGGTCTTTGGCATAGGGCAGATCATTGGGCGGGTCCATGGCGGGGGCATATTTCAGGAAATGATGCGCTTGGCCCGCCATCGGTCCCAGCCCACCCATTTGCCACATCAACCATTCCTCGACTGCGATCTGTTCTCGCGCGGTCTTGCCGCCGAACTGTCCGGTCTTGCGGGCAAGGTAAAGCAAGATCGCACCGGATTCAAAGATCGACACCGGCGCGCCATCCGGCCCGTCCGGATCCACAATCGCGGGCATCCGGTTGTTCGGCGCAATCTTGAGAAACTCGGGCGCGAATTGTTCACCTGCGCCGATGTTGATCAGATGCGTGGTATAGGGCAGGGCCATTTCTTCGAGAGCAATTGAGATTTTCCAGCCGTTGGGCGTGGGCCAATAATAAAGATCGATGGGCTGGGTCATTTGGGCAGGCTCCTAAGCTGGAAGTCGGCCCATGATGCGTGTTTTTGTCAATCCCGCAAGGGGGAGTCTTGACCAGCGCGGGCTTGGCCTTGGGGGAAGCAAGCTTGCCACGCGGGGCAGGGATAGCAAATCGGGGTGCGCCAACAGCTGCGCGTAAAACGCAAGCGCGCCGGGGCGGGTGTAGCCGGACCAGTGGCAGATGTGGCTTTGGGGTGGGGCGATCCCGCAGCCCAGCGTGGTAAGGGCTGCCAGCGTGTCAGGGCAATCAAGCTGGATATTCAGCGCATTCGGGGCGGTTATTCCTTGGCCAAGCGCGCGATCCTCTGGCGCATCCTGAGCCAACAGCCGTTCAAAGACAAAGTCGAAAAGATCGTTTTCGCGGCTCGTGATGTTGAAAATCTCGGCTGTTTTTCCGGCGGGGCTGCGCAAGGCGCGGGCGGCGTGGCTTTGGAAACTGGCACCGGTGATCAGCACTACCCGGGACACGGCCCCTTTGGCGGATTGAGCCAAGGCAGAAAGCGCGACCTCGGCCCCCATGGAATGGGCGACCAGATGCACGGCGCGGTGCGGCGCGGCCTTGTGCACGGTTGCGATCACCTGTGCCAGTTGCTGGCCCACCTGTTGCGCCGTTTCAAACATCCGCGCCAAAGACCCGCGCGCGGCCCAACCAAAGCAGATGCCCAGACCGGCCCCTGCGGTTACCCCTAACTGCGCTGGCCATCCTGTTGCCGCGTCAAAGATTGACCGGTGCGGGCAATGGCGGGCTGAGCCGGGCTGATATTTATAGCCATGGATCATGATGATGATCGGGCCGCTTGACTGTGCTGCCGATTGCAACACCCGCTGGGCGCATTGCGGTGATTGGTGGAGTTCGATGCGGCCCGTTTCAGGGCTGACGTTCAACCGGATCAGGGCCATGGGGTGCCTTTGTTAACATATTGTGGGGCTTTGTTGGCATAAAGCTATGACCTGCTCATGAAAGCTTTGTTACACCACTGTGACGGTGTTGACGCGGCAGGCGCGCGGGCGTAGCAACAGGGCGTGGTGATTTGTTACCGGATTGCGGGCCACGGGCAGGGCGACCTGCCAAAATTCCGCTAAAAGGTCAGGATGAAAGCCCCCTTTCGCTTGACCGCGTCTGGGGTTTTTTTATGCCCGTTATCGTGCGGGCCGGAAGGAAGAATAAGATGAGCAACGATTGGAAACCGCGCACCAAAGCTGTCCACATGGGCACCCGCCGCAGTCAGTATAACGAAGTTTCGGAGGCGATGTTTCTGACGCAAGGCTTTGTCTATGACAGCGCCGAACAGGCCGAGGCCCGTTTCCAATCCTTGACCGACGATGAATTCATCTATGCCCGTTACGGCAACCCCACAGTGCGCATGTTCGAAGACCGGATTGCCGGTATGCTGGGCTACGAGGATTGCTTTGCCTGCACGTCGGGCATGGCCGCAGTTAGTGGCGCGCTGACGGCGTTGCTTAAGGCGGGCGATCATGTGGTGGCGGCCCGCGCGCTGTTCGGCTCATGCCTTTATGTGCTCGAAGACATCCTTGTGCGGTTCGGGGTCGAGGTTACTTTGATTGACGGCACGGACAACGCTGCATGGGATGCTGCCATTCGCCCCGACACGCGGATGGTATTCTTTGAAAGCATATCGAATCCCACGCTAGAAGTCGTCGATATGCGCCATGTCGTCAAAGCTGCCCATGCCGTGGGCGCGCTGGTGTTGGTGGATGACGCGATGGCCACGCCGGTGTTTTCCTATGCCCGCGCCTGTGGTGCGGATATCGCTATTATTTCCACGACCAAGCATGTTGACGGTCAGGGGCGTCTGTTGGGTGGCGCGATTTGCGGGTCCAAAGACCTGATCCGCGGCCCCATCGAAGCCTACATGAAACACACTGGCGGCGCGATGAACCCGTTTACCGCGTGGACGCACCTAAAAGCGCTTGAGACAATTGATCTGCGCGTGCGCGCACAGGCTGAGGCAGCTTTGCAACTGGCCCAAGCCCTTGATGGTCATCCGATGCTAAGCGCCGTCCGCTATCCCACCCATGCTGCACATCCGCAGCAACAGCTTGCTTTGGGGCAGGCCCCGTCGGGGGGGACCGTGCTGGCGATCGAGGTGAAAGGTGGCAAAGAGGCTTGTTTCAAGTTCTTGAACGCGCTTGAGATTGTGAGCATTTCCAACAACTTCGCCGATGCAAAATCCATCGCTACCCATCCGGCAACCACCACGCACCAGCGATTGCCACAGGAGCAGAAAGACACCCTTGGTATCTCGGCCGGTCTTGTGCGTCTGTCCGCCGGTCTTGAGGACGTGAGTGATTTGATTGCCGATCTCAAGCAAGCTCTGGACCGCGCCGGATAAGTTTTTCGGCATTTTAACCGATATTCCGTTCAGAATGTTGGAAACGTTCTGAACGGTGACCTATATATGGTATAGCTTGCCAAGGGGGGCCTTATCATGAACGTCATCGCACCTGTGACTGCCGTACCGGACCGCGACGCGGCCGTTGCTGCATTGGATACATTGCGCGCTTGGGCGGCGGATGCCAGCCAGACTGAAATTGACGCGCTGGATCCGTCTTTGACGCGGTTGCTGAAAAATGTGGATGACTATCCTGACTTCAGCCGGGTTTACCCCGAGGATTTCGCCGTCGGTGATAATTACAAGGCGACGTTGCCTGACCTGCAAAACGGGCCATCAAGCCTGATCAAAGGCGCGATGCAGCAAATCCAGCACGTTGGAATTTCTAACTTTCGCCTGCCTGTGCAGTTTCATACCCGTGACAATGGCGATCTGACGCTTGAAACCTCGGTGACCGGATCGGTCAGCCTTGAGGCGGACAAGAAGGGCATCAACATGTCCCGGATCATGCGCAGCTTTTACAAGCATGGCGATGCGACTTTCAGTTTTGAGGTGATGGAAGCCGCGTTGGACGATTACAAGGCCGATCTGGAAAGCTATGACGCGCGCATCCAGATGCGTTTTTCCTTCCCGATGAAGATCCAAAGTCTGCGGTCCGGTCTTTCCGGCTATCAATATTATGACATCGCGCTGGAACTCGTCGAGATGGGCGGCGTGCGTAAAAAGATCATGCATCTGGACTATGTCTATTCGTCTACGTGTCCGTGTTCTTTGGAATTGTCCGAACACGCCCGCGCCACGCGGGGGCAATTGGCGACACCGCATTCGCAGCGGTCGGTCGCGCGGATTTCGGTCGATGTGAATTACGATGCGGATTGTCTGTGGTTCGAAGACCTGATCGAGGCGGCCCGCCGTGCCGTCCCAACCGAGACTCAGGTCATGGTGAAACGCGAGGATGAACAGGCATTCGCCGAATTGAACGCGGCCAACCCGATCTTTGTCGAAGACGCGGCGCGGTTGTTTTGCGAACAACTGCAGGCCGACCCGCGCATCGGTGATTTTCGGGTGATCGCCAGCCACCAAGAAAGCCTACACAGTCATGATGCGATCAGCATTCTGACCGAAGGCGATACATTCGCCGCGCAAAGCATTGACCCCAAGCTGTTCAGCACTTTGTTCCACGTCGGCTGACCAAACGGCGTATTTGGAGTTATCTTTGGCATAGAGTTTCGAAGCCGCACGTATTTTGTGCGGCTTTTTTCACGGGTTGTCTGTTTTTTGAAACGAGTTGCGCCGCGATGCAGCGAAACCGGGATGCTGCCATGCAGAAACGGCAATTCTCATTTCTACTGAATAGGTTATGGTCATAGCCAAGGGAGCCACCGGCATCAAAGCCAGAAATTTTGAGGTAACACATGGCCTATATCAACACATCCGCGCACACCGGCTTTGACGGGCTGAAGTCCGTTTTGTCATCCATTGGCGCATTCTTTGTCTCAGTGGGCAGCACCATCACGCTGGCCAGCACAATGAACGGCCGCGTTGAACACTTGCGCCGCTTGGAAGCAAAAACAGACGCAGAATTGGCCGCGATGAACCTGACACGCGAGGACCTTGTTCACCACGTGTTTCGCGATCTCTACTATATGTAGGATGCTTAGCTTCGGTTTGAATAAACGGCCTGACTGACCACAGTCCGGGCCGTTTTTCGTTTCACACCAGCCTGATCCTTGACACCGACGCGTTGCCGCGCCAACCCTGCGCCTATGTTGGACATGCGCCCCGTTGGATATGTAATCGGCCTGTTGGTTGCAGTGCTTGGCATTGCGATGGTCGCGCCGATGCTGATGGATATCGCCGAAGGTCGTGGCCACTGGCCAGTCTTTGTCGAATCCGGGCTGATCACTTTCTTTGGCGGCAGCTTGATCGCGCTTGCCTGTGCCAATGGGGTCAAAGAGGGTCTGACCATTCAGCAAACCTTTTTGCTGACCACGGGCGTTTGGCTGATGCTGCCGCTGTTCGGCGCGCTGCCTTTTATGCTGGGGGCTACCGAGGCGCGCTTTGTCGATGCGGTTTTCGAGGCCATGTCGGGCCTGACCACGACAGGATCCACGGTTTTTACCGGGCTTGATACCCTGCCCAAGGGGCTGCTGTTGTGGCGCGGAATTCTGCAATGGCTCGGCGGCATTGGTATCATTGTGGTCGCAATGGTGTTTCTTCCCGAACTGCGCGTCGGCGGGATGCAGATTTTCAAATCAGAAGCTTTCGATACCTTTGGCAAAATCCTGCCACGTGCAGGCCAGATTGCGACCCAGATATCCGGCATCTACCTCTTTCTGACTTTTGCCTGCATCTTGACCTATCTCGCCTTGGGTATGGATATGTTCGATGCAACGGTTCATGCGCTGACCACCGTTTCGACGGGTGGGTTTTCGAACTATGACGCCTCTTTCGGGCGGTTTTCCGGCAATGCAGAATATGCGGCATCATTTTTCATGTTCCTCGCTGCATTGCCCTTTGTACGCTATGTGCAGCTTGTAAACGGGCAGCCTTTGGCGCTGCACCGCGACCCGCAAGTGCGCGGGTTTTTTCTGACCGTAGCCGTTCTGGTTGGCGTGGTCTTTGTGGCGATACAGGGCATCTTTCCGCACCATTGGGAACAGTCGTTGCGCGAATCCCTGTTCAACATCACCTCGATCATTTCGGGGACAGGCTATGCGTCGGTGGACTATATGACATGGGGGTCCTTCCCTGTGGCGCTGTTTTTCTTTACCGGTTTGATTGGCGGTTGTGCGGGATCTACAGCCTGTTCAATCAAGATTTTCCGCTATCAGCTTTTGTTCGCCTCCGTACGCGCGCAGTTGCAGCGGATCCGGTCGCCCCATGGCATCTTTACACCGCGGTATGACGGGCGGCCGATCAGCGGCGATGTCATGATCTCGGTGATGTCCTTTTTCATGTTCTTCACGCTGACGTTCGGGCTGGTGGCCGTCGCACTTAGCATGACGGGGCTGGATTTTGTGACCTCTGTGTCCGGGGCAGGGGCGGCGCTGGCCAATATCGGTCCCGGGTTGGGGGACATCATCGGGCCTGCGGGAAATTTCAGTACGCTAAACGATACGGCCAAATGGATTTTGACAGCAGCGATGCTGATCGGGCGGCTTGAACTAATGGCTGTCTACGTAATCCTCACCTTTAAATTCTGGAGAGCCTGATGTCAGATGCTCAAACCCGCCCCTTGGGCGCGCAAATTTCACACATGTTGAAGGATCGCGGGGTCGAGGTTATTTTTGGCATTCCAGGGGTGCATAATCAGGAAATGTACCGCGGTATCGAGGAAGCTGGCCTGACACATGTGTTGGCCCGCCATGAACAGGGGGCTGGTTTCATGGCTGATGGCTATGCGCGCGCCACGGGCAAACCGGGGGTGGCCTATGTGATCACCGGGCCAGGCCTTTGCAATATCATGACGCCGATGGGGCAGGCCTATAGCGATTCTGTACCGATGCTGGTGATTTCAAGCTGTCTCGACGAGACCGCAGCACGCAAGGGGCAGTTGCATCAGATGAAAGACCAACGCGCGGCGGCTGAAACTGTCTGCGATTGGTCGTTCGAGGCCAAGACCGCAGATGCGGCTTACGCGCTGATTGATCGCGCCTTGGGTGAATTCAAGCTTCAGCGGCCGCGCTCCAAGCACTTGCAAGTGCCGATAGCTGTTCTAGAGGCCGAGGCCGGGATTTTCCCCAACGCCCCTGAGATAACGCCGCGTCCGACGCAGCAGCGTGGCGGCGATATCGCGCATGTGCACGCCATGTTGCAAAAAGCCTCGCGGCCGTTGTTCGTTTTCGGTGGGGGTGTTTCTGATGCGCAGGCTGTGGGTCGGCTTTTGAGCGCATCTAAAGCGGCATCCTTTACCACATATGCCGGACGCGGGGTGGTGGCACCGGATGCGCCTTTGCACTTTGGTTCAACGCTGGCGCGGCCCGGCAGCGCAGATGTGATCGCGACCGCCGATCTGGTGATTGCCATCGGTACGGAACTGGCCGAGGTTGATATTTGGCGCGCGCATCTGGGCCATCAATGCCCTTTCGTGCGTGTCGATATCGACCCCGCCGTTCTGACGGATGGGCAAGGCGCATCGGTTCAGGTGCTTTACGACGCAGATGCATTTATCAATGATCTGTGCGAGATGGATGTGGCGCGGCCCGCCCGCGACTGGACCCCACAAGAGGTCGTGTCCGCCCGTGCGCGCTGGCGCGCAGAGATCGAGGCAGAGCGTCCAGGCATCCTGCCTGTCGTTGAGGCGCTGCGCGAGGCGGTGCCCGACGGCGTGATGATCTATTCCGATATGACCCAATTTGCCTATGCCGCGAAAGAGGTCTGGGACATGGAAGGTCCGGGCCAATGGCATCACCCTTACGGGTTTGGCACATTAGGCTATGCGACGCCCGCCGCCATTGGCGGGGCGATTGGCCGGCCGGGTTTGCCGACGATGGCCATCATCGGCGACTACGGATTTCACTATACGGTGCAGGAACTGGGTGTTGCGGTTGAGCTTGGACTGCCGCTGCCGATTATCCTGTGGGACAATGGAAAATTGGGAGAGATCGAAGACAGCATGACCCGCGCGCAAATCGCGCCCAACGCCGTCATCGCGCACAACCCCGATTTTTGTAAATTGGCCGAAGCATTTGGTGCGCTGTCTGCGGCACCCCAAAATCTTGATGATCTGCACAGCGCAGTGGATCAGGCGTTCAAAGCGGATCGCCCAACGTTGATTTATGTGACGCCAAAAGTCACGAGGTAGCCGATTTTTTCAAAAAAACCGGGCCAGAATTTTCGAAAATTCCGGCCCGAATATAAACGGTTATTCCCAGCAATTGACCAAAACGGTCATGTCCTTGGCCTTTTCACGTAGGTCCTGAGGCTTGAGCAGCCCTGCAGATACCGCAGTCTGAACTGTGATGCCTGCCGCTTGCGCCACTGCTGCAATTGCCTTTGATTCGATGGCAAAGTTGACATCATCGGGCAACTGTTGCGCGCCATTGGCGCGTGGCAATAACATTCCCAACACGCGTCCGTTGCTGTCAAACACGGGCCCACCCGCATCACCGGCCTGCGCTGCCAACGTGAGCCGTGCGATGTTTTCTTCGCCTTGCAAGCCGCGTACATCGGCCAATGCACCAAAGGTCACTGTGGCGGCCCCAAGCACGCCTTCATACGGAAACCCGCCCACGGCGATTTCGGATTGCAGGCGCGGGGGGACGGTGTTGAAATTTGCGATCTCGACAGGGGCAAGCGGACTGCGGGGTTTAAGCAGCGCGATGCCGCTTGCGGCGTCGTTTACAACCGTGTCCAGTTCTGTCTCGTCGTCCAGCGTCACCCGGCTACAGCTTTGTAGCGCCTCGATGGTGGTGGCGATTGTGCCGCTGCTGTCGATAAAAAATCCCGACCTCGAGATTTTGGGCAGCCGGATTTGCAGCCCAGCCACAAGGTCGATCGCCTGATCGTCGCCGCCACCTGCGGCAGCATCCAGAACGCCGGGCAGCCGCACCAGACTTTTGGTCATTTCGGCGAACACGCGGCGGCGGCGGTCCTCGTCACCTGCAGGCCAGATCAGCGTAAACCCCTTGATCTGCCCGCCCTCAAGATAGGCTTGGGTCTGGCTTACGATTCGTCCATTTTCACCGATCAACTCGAAGCGGTTTGATTTGCGTTCACGTGGGCCTTCGGGGGGCACGATCTCGAGTGTTTGCATGACGTCATACAACCCAAAAAGCGTGTCCTGATCGCCCTCTTGGCTGATCAGAAGAACCCGCGCATTGATATCGCCGGTGGCGTTATACTGTGCGAATGGCGGCTCGTAGGTGGCAAAGCTGACCAGCTTGGTCGGCATGGTGATTTCAATCCCCGCCCGCGCATCGCGCACCGTTTGCAGGCCAAGCCCGTCAAGGACGGCATTGTATTTGCCCAGCAAATCCGCGCGCTGCTGTGTCGTCAGAATGCCGGTAACCTCATAGCCATTGGCGCTTTGCCAATCTGCCATCGATTGACGCGTGCCCCGCCCGAACGCCCCGTCAATGGTGCTGTTGTAAAATCCGGCCCATTGCAGAGCGATCTGCAGGGCTTCGCGGTCTTGCCGCGTCAATTCACGCTCGCTGCGCTGTGCTTGGGCTGGGGTTTCCCCGACGGGTGGTTCGGGCAGTTGTGGCTGAACGGCGACTTGCTCGGGCTGCGCAGGGGCGTCGGGTTCAGCAGTCTGCGCGGGTTCAACAGGGGCCATCAGCGGAATATTCAAGACATTCACGCCCACAGGCCAGAATTGCTGGCGAAACCGTTCCGAAAACTGCAAATAGCTGTCGCGCGGGATCAGGCCCTCGCGCAGATAGCTGCGCAACAACTGTTCGGCGTCCGACCGACGATAGGGCCCGACGGCAATCGCATACCAGCCGCCGCCCAAGGAAAATCCGTTCACATCCTCAAGACCATTCGCATAGGCTCTGGCCCTTTGCGTGGCTTTTGCAAGGTTGGGCTGTGCTTCGATTTGAATCCAGACCACATCTTCACTTGATTGGGCTTGCGCAATGAGTGGGGCAATAAAAAGGGCGGCAAAAAGGGCCACAAACAGTCGCTTCATAGGTAATGTGCTCTCACGGATTTAAAGTTGCGTTAGATAAATCAGGATTGCATGTGAAATGCCATGCTTGTTGCGCGTCAATTCATCACAAAGCTGCCAATTGACCCTTGCCGCGACGCGCCGTAGGAAAGGCGCGCAGCAGCAAAGGCAAATAACCCATGTCCGACCCGGTCCAGCGCCCCCGTTCGTTTCAGGAAATCATTCTCGCCCTCCAGACATACTGGGCGCGGCAGGGATGTGCGATTCTACAACCCTATGACATGGAAGTGGGCGCAGGCACCTTCCATCCGGCCACCACGTTGCGCGCGCTTGGCACCAATCCTTGGGCCGCCGCCTATGTGCAGCCCTCGCGCCGCCCCACCGACGGGCGCTATGGCGAAAACCCGAACCGGTTGCAGCACTATTACCAATATCAGGTGCTGATCAAACCCAGCCCGCCCAACCTGCAAGACCTCTACCTCGGCTCACTGCAGGCCATCGGCATCGACATGGCCCTGCATGACATCCGTTTTGTCGAAGACGACTGGGAAAGCCCAACCTTGGGCGCATGGGGCTTGGGTTGGGAGGTCTGGTGCGACGGCATGGAAGTGTCGCAATTCACCTACTTCCAACAGGTCGGCGGGCATGACTGCCACCCGGTTTCGGGCGAATTGACCTACGGGCTTGAACGTCTTGCCATGTACGTCTTGGGTGTTGATCACGTGATGGACATGCCCTTCAACGATCCCGATGCGCCGATCCCGCTGTCCTACGGTGACATCTTCAAGCAAACCGAAGAAGAATTCGCGCGCTGGAATTTCGACGTGGCCAACACCGAGGTGCTGCTGGATCATTTCGTCGAGGCGGAAAATGAATGCAAATCGATCCTGTCCCAGGACGCTGTCGATCCCAAAACCGGCAAGCGGATCATCATGGCGCACCCCGCCTATGATCAATGCATCAAGGCCAGCCACATCTTCAATTTGCTCGACGCGCGCGGGGTGATCTCGGTCACCGAACGCCAGGCCTATATCGGCCGCGTTCGGACCCTGGCCAAGGCCTGCGCCGATGCCTTCGTGCAAACCCGCGCCGGCGGCTGGTCCGAGGACGCAGCATGAACGGCAAGATCGTAGGAGGCGTTATTTTGATCATAGCAGCCATCGCGGGCATCACGCTGTATTACCTTCAGGTCTACGGCTACTACCGCGAGGTGCCTGCCCCCGCGCAGGGCGTTGAACTGGTATCGCTCAACAGCAACGCACCCGAACCGATCCTGACGGACAACTTCCGTGCCATCGACGCCGACAGTTCGCCAATCCGCTATCGCGCCTGCTTTGACACCACGCTCAGCCTTGCCATGCTGACCGAAACCTATGTGATCAGCGACAAGATCGACCCGCGCAACGCGCCGGGATGGTTTGACTGCTTCGACGCCGCCGCCATCGGTGCCGAACTCGAGGCAGGCACAGCGCTTACATTCCTCGGCCAAAAGAACATCCACTTCGGCGTTGACCGGATCGTGGCAATCACGTCGGACGGGCGTGGCTACATCTGGCACGAACTCAACGATTGCGGTGACAAAGCCTATGATGGCACCATCGTCGGCGAAGCATGCCCCGAACTGCCAAACCAGTAAGCCGCATCTTCTCTGGCTCCTAAATATCCTCGCGCGAAGCGCAAAAAATCCAAGGCCCCATTCCCTACGCGGCCCCCGAAAGGTACCACCCCATGCCCGACCTGCTGATTGAGCTTTTCTCCGAAGAAATCCCCGCACGCATGCAGGCGCGGGCCGCAGATGATCTGAAAAAGCTGGTCACCAACGGCTTGGTCGAGGCCGGTTTGACCTATGCCTCTGCCGCCGCGTTCTCGACTCCGCGCCGGTTGACCCTGACGGTCGAAGGGATGCTGGATGCCAGCCCTTCCATCACCGAAGAACGCAAAGGCCCCAAGGCCGACGCGCCCGAAAAAGCCATCGAAGGGTTCTTGCGCGGTGCCGGCCTGACGCGCGACCAGCTTGAGGAACGCGAAACCCCCAAGGGCAACATCCTGTTCGCCATGATCAAAAAGCCGGGCCGCCCCGCAGCCGAGATTGTGGCCGAGGTACTGGAAGCCACCATCCGCAATTTCCCTTGGCCGAAATCCATGCGGTGGGGCACCGGTTCCTTGCGGTGGGTGCGCCCGCTGCATTCTATTTTGTGCATTCTCTCTGCCGAAGACGGCGCACAGGTTGTTCCCATGACTGTTGACGGCATCCAAGCAGGGGCCACCACGCGCGGCCACCGTTTCCTTGCGCCTGACACCCTTACGGTCAGCAGTTTTGACGACTACACCGCCCAGCTCAAACGCGCCTTTGTTGTTCTGGACCCGACCGAGCGGCGCGATGCGATCTGGCACGACGCCACCAACATGGCCTTTGCCAACGGGTTGGAAGTGGTCGAGGACACAGGTCTTTTGGCCGAAGTCGCGGGTCTGGTCGAATGGCCCGTCGTGTTGATGGGCCGCATCGGCGACGCCTTCCTTGATCTGCCGCCCGAGGTTTTGCAGACCTCGATGAAAGAACACCAAAAGTTCTTTTCCGTGCGCAACCCCAAGACGGGCCGGATTGAACGTTTTATCACCGTCGCCAATCGCAGCACCGCAGATGATGGTGCGACCATTCTGGCAGGCAATGAAAAAGTGTTGTCGGCACGCCTGTCTGATGCCAAATTCTTCTGGGAAAATGATCTGCGCATTGCACAGTCTGACGCAGGTATGCAGATCTGGGTCGACCGTCTGTCTAACGTGACCTTCCACAACAAGCTGGGCACACAGGCCGAGTTGATTTCCCGGATGGAAGCACTTGCCGGCGAATTGGCCCCCATGGTCGGTGCCGACGCTGACGAGGCGCGCGAGGCCGCGCGTTTCGCAAAGGCCGATCTGTCGTCGGAAATGGTCTATGAATTCCCCGAACTTCAAGGGCTTATGGGCAGTTACTATGCCAAGGCGGCTGGCAAGTCCGACGCCATCGCCGCCGCCTCGCAAGAACATTACGCGCCGCTTGGGCCATCTGATGATGTACCGACTGCGCCTGTGTCCATCGCCGTGGCACTGGCCGAGAAGATCGACAAGCTGACAGGGTTCTGGGCGATTGATGAGAAGCCTACCGGGTCGAAAGACCCGTTTGCCCTGCGCCGTGCAGCGTTGGGGGTTATTCGGATTTTGGTTGAGAATGATTTTCAGATTGATCTGGGAAACGTTATTCCAGATGCATTTCGTAGGATCGAAGCGGACTGTCTTGCAAAAGAAAAAGCCGGTTGGGCCATCTCCGATGGAACTGGTTTGATCTGGGAAAAGCCATTGCTTCACTCTTTGGAGAGTTGGCGCACTTCAGAGGTCACCGATTGGATTTCGACAGAAAGCGATAATGAGGATTTGAATATTGATGAAAGGCTCGCCGCTTCTGAAAAAATTCGACAGCGTGTCCTTGATGGTCATCCAATTGAAAGTGCCTACCTCCTCAGCTTTCTCCACGACCGCCTCAAAGTCTACCTCAAGGACCAAGGCGTCCGTCACGACATTATTGACGCCTGCATTGCGATGGAGGGCAACGACGACCTGACGCTCCTCGTGAAACGTGCCAAAGCCCTGTCGGAAACCCTCAAAACCGATGACGGTGAAAACCTGATCCAAGGCTTCAAGCGTGCCAATAACATTCTGTCCCAAGCAGAGGCGGCGGATGGCGTCGAATACTCCTTTGGCGCGGATATCAAATTCGCCGAAACCGACGAGGAACGCGCGCTGTTTGCGGCACTGGACCAAGCCGAAGCACAGATCAAGCCCGCGATGGAAGCACAGGATTTCACCACTGCGATGTCCGCTATGGCATCCTTGCGCGCCCCGATCGATGCATTCTTTGAGGCGGTTCAGGTGAACTCGGACAACGGCACCGTGCGGCGCAACCGGTTGAACCTGCTTAGCCGTATCCGCACCATCTGTTCGTCGGTCGCGGACCTGACCAAGATCGACGGTTAACACACAACTTGTTTCGTCTGGCAGGGCGCATCAAGCCTTGCCAGAGAACGCCGAAAGCCTATGCTGCGCACAAACCAAAAGGTGCCGCAGTGCAGAAACCGCCCATGACAACACTTGTAACCCAGACCGCGCCCATCGCCAACGACACCCACGGCGGGCGGGCGAAATGTTTGCAACGTCTTGTGCGGCTGGACCTGCCTGTCCCGCGCACGGTGGCGCTGCCCTTTGATGCAGTGCATGATATCGCGCGGGGGCATATGCCCGACCTGCAAGCGGTGGCTGATGAATTCCCGCAAGATGCGTTGCTTTGCGTACGCCCATCCAGTCAGGACCCTGATTGGGGCGGGCCGGGGGCCGTGCTGAACATCGGGATGAACGATGCCCGTTTCAAGGAATACTGCGCCCGGATGGGCGAGGGGCCTGCATCGGCGCTTTATACCCGTTTTGTGCAATCCTATGCGGTGAATGTCGCGCGGCTGGACCCTGATATGTTCGACGACGTGATCGGTGACGGTCGTGATGCGTTGGACCAATCGCTGCGCGCCTACGAACTTGAGACCGAAGAAACCTTTCCCCAAGACCGTGTGACCCAACTGACGGCGGTGCTCAGCTCCATGGCCCGCGCTTGGGAAGGCACGTCAGCACGGCTGTTGCGTCAGGCCAAGGGCGCGCCCGCAGATGCGGGGTTGGGGTTGATCGTGCAGCAAATGGCGTTCGGTGTCGGCACGGGCCTGTGCGGGTCGGGCGTGTTGCAACTGGTCGACAGTGACAGCGGTTTGCCGCAGATCACCGGGCGCTACCTTAGCCAGTCACAGGGGCGCGACGCGCTGCAAAGCGATGCAGATGCGATGTATCTGACCTGCGATCCACGCGGTCAGTCGCTGGAAGAACACGCGCCCGAGGCGTTCGAAACGCTTAAACAGCACGCCGAATTGATGCGCGTCCGGCTGCGCGCCGAAATGCAGCTGGAATTTGTGATCTCGGACGGAGAGCTGTTTATCCTTGATGGTGTGCGGGTATCGCGGTCGTCGCGTGCGGCGGTCCGTATTGCTGTGGCGCTTGCTGACGAGGGGATCATTTCGCGCGAAGAAGCATTGATGCGGGTGCAACCGCGCACCCTGACCGAATTGTTGCACCGACAGGTCGATCCGCGCGCCAAGCGTGACGTGATCGGGCGCGGCATTGCGGCCAGCCCCGGTGCGGCGACGGGCAAGATCGTGTTCAACGCCAATGACGCGCAGGCCAGCGCGTCACGCGGAGAGGCTTGTATTCTTGTGCGGCGTGAAACATCGCCAGAAGATATCCGCGGTATGCATGCGGCCCATGCGGTGTTGACCGAACGCGGCGGGATCACCAGCCACGCCGCCGTGATCGGGCGCGGCATGGGGCTGCCTTGCGTGGTGGGGGCGTCGTCGATGCGGTTTGATCTGGTCAAAGGGCAAATCACCGCACCTGATGGTCGCGTGTTCAAGGCCGGCGACGAAATTACGATTGACGGTACCAAAGGCGAAGTATTGGCAGGGGCCGCGGCGATGCTTGAGGCGCTGTTGGATGCGACCTTTCAAAAGCTGATGGCGTGGGCCGAGGAAACCGCCGATATCGGTATCCGTGCCAACGCGGATACGCCCGCTGACGCGCAGACGGCTAGGAATTTCAACGCCCATGGCATCGGGTTGTGCCGGACAGAACACATGTTCTTTGACCCCAGCCGTCTGACCGTGATGCGAGAGATGATCTTTGCCGACAGCAGTGACGAGCGCCGCGCGGTGCTGGAGCGGCTGCTTCCCATGCAGCGAGATGATTTCATCCAACTTTTCCGCATCATGCAAGGCCAGCCGGTTTGTATCCGTCTGTTCGATCCGCCTTTGCACGAATTTTTACCGACCAGCCGGGCCGGTCAGCGTGATCTGGCAGAGGCGCTTGGTTTGCCGCTGTCCGACGTGACCCGCCGCATCGAGGCGATGTCGGAATATAACCCCATGCTGGGGCTGCGCGGGGTGCGCCTTGGCGTGACCGTGCCCGAGATTTACGAGATGCAGGCCCGTGCGATTTTCGAGGCCACGATCGAAGCCAGCCGTGACGGTGACCCTGTGGTACCCGAGGTGATGATCCCGTTGGTTTCGGCCAAGCGTGAAGTGGAACTGGTCAAAACCAGTATCGACAAGATCGCCACAGCCGTGCGCAATGAACGGGGCGCAGATTTTACCTATCGTTTGGGGGTCATGGTCGAAACACCGCGTGCGGCCTTGCGGGCGGGGGAAATCGCACCGCATTGTTCGTTCCTTAGCTTCGGGACTAACGACCTTACCCAGATGACCTATGGCCTAAGCCGCGATGATGCGGGCCGGTTCATGTCAACCTATGTGCAGCAGGGCGTGTTCCCCGAAGATCCGTTTCACATGCTGGATCAGGATGGCGTCGGAGAGTTGTTGCAGCTGGGCGCTGCGCGTGGTCGGGCGGCACAGCCGGGCATCACTTTGTCGATCTGTGGTGAACACGGCGGCAACCCCGAATCGATTGCTTTTTGCCGCGAAGCCGGTTTTGACTATGTTTCTTGTTCGCCATTCCGGGTACCTGTGGCGCGGCTGGCTGCTGCGCAGCTTGCCATTAGCCACAAGATATTGAATTAAAAATGGAATAGTTGTCAATATGTTGATTCTTTAGGCGGGTTCCCGCCCGATTTCGCGCATTAGGGTTTACGCAAGGACTGTTGCTGGATAACTGGCAACGACTGAAACAGCCTGCGAGGCGCTATATGCGTTCGATCACTAAACTAGCCGTAAACGTATTTTTTGCCGTCTCTATGATGGCACCTATTTCCGCATTTGCGAACTCTCAACAGGCGAAATCATTGGCCGAGATTGAGACAAAAGGTTTGCGTGCGGTCGGAAGCGAGCGGTTGGAACAGATGATTGCGGCGAACAACAAGGCTGGCAATATTGAATTCACCCGCAGCTGGTTGGCCAATCAACCTGCTGCATCGGGCGGTGACCAGTGGCGCTGCTTGTCCGAGGCACTGTATTTCGAAGCCCGTGGCGAGACCGTCAAAGGCCAGTTCGCGGTGGCCGAAGTCATCATGAACCGGGTGAAATCGACACGGTTTCCGGGATCATTGTGCAGTGTGATCAACCAAGGCACAGGGCAAAAATACCGCTGCCAGTTTACCTATACCTGCGATGGCTACGCCGAGGTGATCGCCGAGCCTAAAGCCTATGCGCAGGTTGCCAAGATCGCCCGCGCCACGCTGGACGGGGCGGTCCCCGCGATTACGGATGGCGCTACGTATTACCACACCACAGCGGTCAAACCGCGCTGGTCGCGGGTTTTCACCCGCACAGCCAAGATTGGCGTGCACCTGTTTTACCGCGATGGCGTTCAAACGGCCTCTAACTGAACTGCCTTTCATGTCGTCTTTGGTGGCTGGCCAGCCGCCACCGGCTTTGGTAAACGGCCTTTGACGGGCTAGGACTGTCAAAAGTGTGACACAGCAAAGGCCGAAACCATGACCACTGATACCAGGCTTGCCTTCGCGCATCCCTCTGAACGCGCGGCGGCGACCGCCGGTCCCGAACCCCTAGACCGGATTTCACTGCGCGATCATATCGTCGAGGTCGAAATCGGCGCGTTTCAGGCAGAGCGCGGCGTCACGCAACGGATTTGCTTTAACATCGTCGTCGAAGTGCAGCCCCTTACCAGTCCCGCAGAGGATGATGTCGACCGCATCCTTTCCTATGACCGCGTCACCGAAGCAATCGCATATGAGCTTGCGGCCGAGCGGTTGAATTTGCTTGAAACTTTGGCCGAACGGGTGGCCGACCGGATCCTGTTGGAACGTCAGGCGATGCGGGTTTTTGTGCGGATCGAAAAGCTGGATCGCGGACCGGGGGCCTTGGGCGTCGAAATCGCCCGCGCCCGTGATGATGTGCCCGATCTGCGCGCTGCCGCTGCCGAAGTACCGCACCCAGAATTGGTTTATCTCAGCAACATGGCGATTGCGTCGCCCCATTTGTCCGGCTGGCTGGACGAGCTTGAACAGTTGGGCCGCCCTTTGATCCTATGTGTCGGGGCGTCTGATACGGCTGCGCCGCAGGTGGCTCACAGGATGGCGCAGCGGCGGATTGACCTGTTGGCTATTGAACAAAACGCATGGGTTCTTGCATCAAAAGATGACCGCTGCGTTGTCGTTTCCACCCGGACAGAGCTGGATTGGGCGATGAAGAACGGTCAGACCTCGGTTTGGGCCCCGTCAAAAATCGTACTGGACAGTGTCGATACCCCCTCGGCGCAGCCGCGTGATGCGGTCGCCCTTGCGGCTTGGTTTGCGGCCACCTTTGATGCGACCGAGATGTTGGTGATTGGTGCTGATCTGCCCGCCAAAGCGTCGGTGCCGTTGCGGGCGCTTGCGGCAACTCAAGAGACACTGTGACTGGATGACCCTGTATTACCGCCCCCTTGTGCAAATCGGCCCGACGCGCCCTGATGCCGCGCTGCCGTTGGCGGGAGGGCTGGGGTGGTTCACCCATGTCGAAGTCCTGTCACGCAGCGCGCCTTGCCGGATTATCGAGGCGGATCAGGTTCCCGAGGCATTTCTTGTACGCTTGACGGCAGCGCGACCTGATATTGCCGGGCTTTCTTTGGCGCGGCCACAGATCATGGGGATTTTGAACACCACGCCGGATAGCTTTTCCGATGGGGGGCAGCATGCCGGTATTGGCGACGCTGTTGCCGCAGGGCAGGCGATGCAGGCGGATGGTGCAGATATTCTGGACATCGGCGGCGAATCCACACGCCCCGGTGCAACATTTGTTGCCCCTCAAGAGGAAATAAACCGCACCGCGCCGGTGATTGCGGCGTTGCGGGCCGCTGGAATGGACCTGCCGATTTCTATCGACACGCGCAAGGCCGCCGTGGCCGAGGCGGCAGTGGCGATGGGCGCAAATCTGGTCAATGATGTGTCCGGCTTTACGTTTGATCCAGGACTGGCCCCGTTTTGCCAAAAGCACCAACTGCCCGTGTGCGTGATGCATGCGCAGGGTAAGCCCGAGACCATGCATCTGAACCCCCAGTATGACAATGTGCTGCTTGATGTTTTCGACGCACTTGAACGCCAGATCGCAGCGCTCGAGGCGGTAGGGGTTCCGCGCGGCGCTATCCTTGCCGATCCGGGGATCGGTTTTGGCAAGACGCAGGACCATAATCTGGCTTTGCTTGCGCGGATCAGTCTTTTCCATATGTTGGGGGCACCCTTGCTTTTGGGGGTGTCGCGCAAGAAATTTATTGGCACGATTGGTCAGGCACCTGATCCGACGGAACGTGCCGCCGGATCTATTGCCGTTGCTCTTGCGGGGCTTTCACAAGGTGTGCAAATGATCCGTGTGCATGATGTGCGCGCGACGCGTCAGGCGGTTGCACTTTGGCATGCAGCATATTTTGGGAGTATTTTATGACAAAGCTTTTTGGGACCGACGGCGTCAGAGGACAGGCCAACCAATATCCTATGACGGCCGAAAACGCTTTGCGCATTGGCGCGGCTGTCGGGCGCTATTTCGGTCAAAGCCGGTCTGGTGTGCACCGTGTGGTGATTGGCAAGGACACGCGCCTGTCTGGGTATATGTTTGAGAGCGCTTTGACCGCAGGCCTGACATCGACGGGGATGAATGTGCTGCTGCTGGGGCCGGTGCCGACCCCTGCGGTGGGTTTGTTGACGCGGTCCATGCGGGCCGATCTGGGGGTCATGATTTCGGCCAGCCATAACCCTGCGACAGACAATGGCATCAAGTTTTTCGGCCCTGACGGGTTCAAGTTAAGCGACCAAGTCGAGGCCGAGATCGAGGCGCTGGTCGCCAATGGCGTTGACCTGAACCCTGCCGACCAGATCGGGCGTGCCAAGCGGATCGATGATGGTCGTTTTCGCTATGTTGAGCGGGTGAAGTCGTCATTCCCGCGCCAGATGCGTCTGGATGGCCTGAAAGTTGTGGTGGACTGCGCCAATGGTGCGGCCTACCGCGTGGCCCCCGAAACCCTGTGGGAGCTGGGGGCAGAGGTTGTCGAAGTGGGCGTGAAGCCCAACGGTCATAACATTAACCAGAACTGTGGATCCACCCACCCCGAGATGGCTGCCGCCGCGGTTGTCAGCCACGGGGCCGATTTGGGGATTTGTCTGGATGGCGACGCGGACCGGGTAATCTTGATTGATGAAACGGGCAAGGTCGGCGATGGCGACCAGTTCATGGCGTTGATGGGCGCGCGGTGGGCCGCTGAAGGCCGCTTGGCGAATAATGCGCTTGTCGCCACGGTCATGAGCAATCTTGGACTGGAACATTTTTTGCAAGGGCACGGCGTTAATCTGGAGCGCACGTCGGTCGGTGATCGCTATGTGGTCGAGCGCATGCGCGAAGGCGGCTTTAATCTGGGCGGAGAGCAGTCTGGTCATATCGTGATGACGGATCATGCCACCACGGGTGATGGCCTGATGGCAGGGTTGCAGTTCTTGGCCGAGCTTGTGCGGTCGGGCAAAAAAGCCTCTGAATTGCTGAACAACTTTGACCCGGTACCGCAGCTTTTGATGAATGTTCGTTTTTCGGCAGGTCAAGTGCCGTTGGACGATGCGCATGTTCAGGCTGCGATTGCCCAAGCAGAGGCCGATTTGGCAGGTAAAGGCAGGTTGCTGATCCGCAAATCCGGCACCGAGCCTTTGGTCCGTGTGATGGCGGAGCATGAGGATGCCGCACTGATGGCGCGTGCTGTCAATTCAGTTGTAGATGCGGTGACGCAAGCGGTTCAGATCTAAAGGGGCGCTGACGCGCATTCGATTTATTTGGATGTGAATGGGCACGGCGTTTGCGCGCCGTGTCCAAAGGTCTGCGCCAGTCGTGGTGTTTGAGCCTTCGGCGAGGATTTTAGGCCATTTGGAGTTAGGGCGTGGTTTGCGCGAATAGGCGTTTCAGTGCGCCGAACTGACTGACTGCGACGCCAGCTAGGATCAGGGCCAGTGACCAGATCAAAGAGGGCGGGAGAGGTTCGCTGAGGATCAGTGCGCCAAGACAAATGGACCAGACCGGCACCTGATAGTTGACCAGTGACATGAAAACCGGCCCGGCGCTGCGCACCACGAGGACGCGCAGAAAATTTGCAGCGGCGGTGGGCACAAGGCCGAGGAAGGCAAGGACCCCGATGATTTTGGCAGAGGGGATAGGCGGCAGCCCTTCGACGGCGAGAGCCAGCGGTATCGTGATGCAACTGGCGATCAGCAGCAGGACAGTGGCCAGTCCAATCGCGTCAATTTTCGGCAAGCGGCGCATCACGATAGAGCTGATCGCGTAGCAACTAGCAGCGCCGAGGCATGCAAGGCGACCGGCGGTCTCAAAGGCGGCTCCGGTACTTTCGAATGCCTGGCCACCGATCAGGATCACCACGCCGGCAAAGCCCACGGCAAAGCCGAGCGTTCTGCGCAGGCTCATCCGTTCGCCGGCGACGAAAAAATGGGCGAGGGGCAGGATGATCAGTGCTGTCGCAGCCATTGAGACGCCCGCAAACCCCGAGGTGACGTATTGTTGGCCCCATGCCAATAGGCTGAAGGGGATGGCCGAGCTGGCAGCGCCTACGATGAGCAGGGCGGTAATGTCGTTGCGCGTTGGCGCGCTGGAAAATAGCCGGAAACCGCGTGCGCCCCAGATTGCGACCATGACGATTGCCGCCAGACTGACGCGGCTGGCAGCGATCCAGAAGGGGGGCATTTCGGTAAGTGCGATTTGGGTCACCATGAAGGTGCCCCCCCAGATGAACGCGAGGAGGGCGATCATCAGCCAGCTTGCAGGGGTAATTTGGGGAGTTTCTTGCATCGGGCTGGTGTCTCTTTGGTGCGAGGAACGGAGGTGGGCTTGTGTCATAACCCGCCAGATTCAGCGAGCATCCGAGCACAAGGCGACCCTGCGGCAGGTTTGTTAACCATCAATGACTTCGTAGAAACACGCATGGACCAGATATTTTAAAAGATACCTTGGTTTTCGGTCGCTTGTCGCCGTCGCCGTCGTCGGGGGAGTTTCGGGGAGCAAGCGCAAGATGGAAGGTCGGAAACTGCCACAGCCCTTGCTTGCCAAGAAAGAGAAGGGAGATGAGCCGCAATTGGCCAGTTGAAGTCTTACAGTGGAAATGAAAAGGCCCGGGACCAATGCCCGGGCCTTTCGTTGTTTAGTTCTTGGCTTTGTCGACCATCTTGCCTGCGGAAATCCACGGCATCATGTCGCGCAGCTTGCCGCCGACGATTTCGATCTGGTGTTCGTCGTTGGAACGACGCGATGCTTTGAGCGTGGGCTGGCCCACTGTGTTCTCGAGCATGAAGTCGCGCACGAATTTGCCGGACTGGATGTCGCTGAGGACGCCCTTCATGCGGGCTTTGGTTTCGGCGTAGGGCAGGATGCGCGGGCCGGAAACGTACTGGCCATATTCGGCTGTGTTCGAGATGGAGTAATCCATGTTGGCGATGCCGCCTTCATAGATCAGGTCGACGATCAGCTTGGTTTCGTGCAGGCATTCGAAATAGGCCATTTCGGGCTCATAGCCGGCTTCGACCAGTGTTTCGAAACCCATGCGGATCAGTTCAACGATACCGCCACACAGAACCGCTTGTTCGCCGAACAGATCGGTTTCGCATTCTTCGCGGAAGTTGGTTTCGATGATGCCGGAACGACCGCCACCGATGGCGGAGCAATAGGACAAGCCGATTTCCAGCGCTTTGCCGGAGGCATCTTTATCAACGGCAACAAGGCAAGGCACGCCGCCGCCTTTGGTGTATTCGCCGCGTACGGTGTGACCTGGGCCTTTTGGGGCCATCATGATCACGTCAACGCCGGGCTTTGGTTCGATCAGGCCGAAGTGCACGTTCAGGCCGTGGGCGAATGCGATGGCAGAGCCTTCGCGGATGTTGTCGTGGACGTATTTCTTGTAGGTCTCGGCCTGCAATTCGTCGGGCATGGTGAACATGATGACGTCGGCCCAAGCAGCGGCTTCGGCGATGCCCATTGTCTTCAGGCCTTCGCCTTCGGCCTTGGCAATCGAGGAGGAGCCTTCACGCAGAGCGACGACGAGGTTCTTCGCACCGGAATCGCGCAGGTTCAAAGCGTGGGCATGACCTTGGGAGCCGTAGCCGAGGATGGCGACTTTTTTGTCCTTGATCAGGTTAACGTCGCAGTCACGGTCGTAATAAACGCGCATTGGGGCGTCCTTTCGTATTCGTTGAAATCTGTGGGTGTTATAACTGATGGTTCGGGTGATGCCATTGTCGGATTATGAGTTTATTTGGCAAAATGAAGATGGTAATGCGTGGTTTGGGGAAATTATGGAAAAATCATGCTTGATGATGAGGATCGGCGCATTTTACGCCATTGGCAGGCGGATGCAGGGCTAAGCCCTGGTGAGCTGGCGGAACGGACAGGGACCAGTGCTGGCAAGGTCGCGCGACGCATTGTCCGGATGCAAGAGGCGGGCATTGTCGAGGGTGTTGGCATGGTCGTGGATTGGGCCGCGCTTGGTTATACCGTCGAGGTGTCGTTGCGGATCACGCTGGACAAGACGCAAGGTAATGCGTTTGACGCGTTCTTGGTCGCCGCGCGCAAGGTGGATGAAGTGATTGAAATACAGACTTTTCTGGGACGCGTAGATGTGCGTCTGTCGATCATTGCGCGTGATATGGGGCATTATCAGGCAATCTATCGCGGCAAAATCCTGACCTTACCGCATATCGCGGATATTGAGGCATTGATGCATGTGGCACGGATCAAATCGGACGAGGCATTGCCGTTATGATCACCCTAGACGAGATTGATCACAGGTTGATCCGGTCGCTGGCACGCGATGCCACGCAAAGCGCAGGCGCTTTGGGGCGGCATATGGGGCTGTCGCAGCCCGCCACGTGGCGGCGTATCCGGCGGCTGGAAGAGGCTGGCATCTTGCGCGGCAAGCGGCTGCGCCTGAATCGCGAAGCATTGGGGTTCGGGGTGACGGTGTTTCTGGGCGTTAAGCTGGCCACCAAGGGACGCGTGAGCCTTGAGGATTTCGAACGCGCGGTCAGTGCCATCCCCGAAGTTCAGACGGTCGAGCATGTTTTGGGGCTTTATGATTACCGTCTGCGGGTTGTGGCGCGGGATTTGGCTGATTTTGAACGGGTCTTGCGGCGGCGGATCATGACCCTTCCGGGGGCCGGCGCAGTCGAGGCCAATGTGTTGCTGAGCGAAGAACGTCTGGCGGGGCCTTTGGGTCTATAACTTTGACGTGCAGCGCGGTATCTTGGGCGCAAAGAAAAAGGATACCCCCATGCCAGCATTGCTAAACACTGTAGACCCTCAAGGTCTTGAGGAATTTTCGGTCGTCTTTACGGATCGGTCGCTGAACCACATGTCCGCCGCGTTCCAAGGCGTGATGAAGGACATCTGCGCCATGCTGAAAGAAGTGTATAGTGCCGATGCCGTGGCCATTGTTCCCGGCGGTGGTACATTCGGGATGGAGGCGGTGGCCCGTCAATTCGCCCGCAATGCCGATGTGTTGGTCGTGCGCAACGGCTGGTTCTCGTACCGTTGGAGCCAGATCATCGAGAATGGTGATCTGACCGGAAACGCGACCGTGCTGAAGGCGCGCACCACCGGCAACAGCACGCCAGCCCCCTTTGCACCGTGCCCCATCGAAGAGGTCGTTGACGCGATCCGTACCCAAAAACCGCAGGTCGTGTTCGCGCCGCATGTCGAAACCAGCGCAGGGGTGATCCTGCCAGACGATTATATCAAGCAGATGACAGAAGCCGCCCACGAGGTTGGCGCGCTGATGGTGCTTGATTGTATTGCATCGGGCTGTGCGTGGGTCGATATGCGTACGCTTGGCGTCGACGTGCTGATCTCTGCCCCGCAAAAGGGCTGGAGCGCGTCGCCGTCGGCGGGCCTTGTGATGATGTCGGACCGTGCCGTCGCGCGGCTGGCTGAGACGAAGTCGGATAGCTTCTCGCTTGATCTGGGCAAGTGGCACAGCATCATGCAGGCCTATGAAAATGGCGGCCACGCTTACCATTCGACGATGCCAACAGACGCGTTGAGGGTGTTCCGCGATACGATGAAGGAAACGCAAGCCTATGGTTTTGCCCGCCTGAAAGAGGCGCAGTGGCGTTTGGGTGACGGGGTGCGCAAGATGCTGGCGGACCGTGGTGTTGTGTCGGTTGCCGCAGATGGGTATGGCGCGCCGGGTGTCGTTGTCAGCTATACGTCTGATCCGTCGGTGCAAAACGGCAAGGCATTTGCCGCCGAGGGCATGCAGATCGCCGCAGGTGTGCCGTTGATGTGCGACGAGCCGGATGATTTCCAGACGTTCCGTTTGGGTCTGTTCGGCTTGGACAAGCTTTATGACGTTGACGGAACGCTGGCGCGTTTGGCGCGCGTGGTCGATAAGGTACTTTGATTTCAGAGCGTTGCGGCGGGGTCTTAACCTTGCCGCATGCCCAACCCCATCCCCATCAACATTTTGCGCACCGGTGCCATCGCGTATAGCGCGTTCAGACCCGATGCGCGGGCATCGCGGGCCAATGGCGCGCTTGCCTGACTTGCACGGTTCAGCAGATCAGTGCCGCGCACCCGCAGCATGATGTCGCCGTAGCGCGCCTTGTGATAGGCATCCAGCATCCTTTGACTGCCCAGATCGCCGGGGTTGGCCTGCGCCAGTTCCAGCAGGGTCGCGACATCTTGCAAGGACATGTTCAGCCCCTGCGCGCCGATGGGGGGCATGACATGGGCGGCCTCGGCGACCAGGGCGATCCGTTCCCCTGACAGGCGCGTTGCGTGTTGCGTGATGATCGGCCAGATGTTGCGTCCGGTGGCAAGGGTCAGCGGGCCGAACAGGTGGCAACTGCGGATCGATGCTTCTTCTGAGAAAGCGTTTGCATCCAGCTTCATGCGGCGCGTGCATTCGGCAGCATCATCCATCCAAACCACGGCAGAGCAAGGCATGCTGTCGCGATCAGGCAGCGGCACCAGTGTGAACGGCCCCCCCGTGCGGTGAATTTCAGTCGATACGTTTTCATGGGGCACGGGATGGGTGGCAGAAAACACGATGGCCTTTTGCCCGTAGCCCGATTTGGTCACGCCAATGCCCGCCGCCTTGCGCATCGGGCTGTCGCGTCCGTCAGCAGCAATCACCAGCGGTGTCGTGATCCGGCTGCCGTCGCTCAGGCCCACGCGGGCCTGCGCAGTTCGGGTAAACAGCGACGTGGTGCCGGTGCCGGGTCGGAAATCGACTGTTGGCAGGTCAGCAAGACGATCCAAAAGCGCGCGGCGCAATAGCCAGTTCGGAAAATTCCAGCCAAACGGCTGGTCCGAAATCTCGGTGGCGTTGAATTCACGGGTGACGCGGGGGATGGGATCAGCCCCGCCGGCATCCACAATGCGCATGATCTGCAAGGGGGCCGCGTGGTCTTGCAAGTGGCTCCAGATGCCAGCGGCCTCAAGAACGCGCCGTGCCGGTTGCAGCATTGCGGTGGACCGCAGGTCAGCGCCTGTCGCGTCACCATCGGTGATGGGCGGGGCGGGGTCAACGCAGATCACCTTGAAACCAGCGCTGCCGAACGCCGCCGCTGCAGTCATTCCGGCGATCCCGCCCCCAGAGATGAGAATATCGCAATCCATGGTCATACCCGTCAATTAGCCCGTGATCCGCCCAAGGAAATGGCTTAGATCATCGGTGTGAAAATGAATGTGTTCGCCTGCCTCGGGGGTCGGGGCAACATGGACGGTGCCCATGCCCATGGCATGGGGTGCTGCAAGGTTACGGGGGTCGTCCTCGAACATCACAGCTTTGGTCGTGTCCAGATTGTCGGTGGTGAATACCTGTTCAAATGCAGCACGTTCGGGTTTTGGCAAAAAACTGGCATGTTCAACGCCATAGACTGCATCGAACAGCCCGTCTAATCCGCGCGCTTTGACCACGCGTTCGGCATAGGGCGCGGTGCCGTTTGTATAGATAATCCGCCGTCCCGGCAGCGCTTTGATCCTTGCGGCCAGCACAGGGTCAGGCGTCAGCACATCCATAGATATGTCATGCACGTCATGCAGATAGGGGCCGGGATCGAAATCATGTTCACGCATCAGCCCCGCAAGGGTCGTGCCATAGGTGTGCCAATAATGCTTGCGCAAGTAATTCGCGCGGTCCTTGTCGACCTTGAGGGCGTCCATCACCCAACGGACCATGCGGACCTCGATTTGGTCGAACAACCGTGCGGAGGGCGGGTAAAGCGTGTTATCAAGGTCAAAGACCCAAGTGTTCACATGTGAGAAAGCTGTATCAGGCATAGAGCCTAGCTAAGCCCCCGCGTCCATTTGCGCAAGATCGCGGGCTTGCGCAAATGGACGCGGGGGATAAGGTGTCAGAAACCTGATGAAAGTGACCTGATGACTGCGCCCCGTCCCGGACCGACCGATGCCTATACGATGATTCTGGATGCCATTGATGTGGGTACATACCGACCCGGCAGCCGTCTGGTGGAAAGCGAACTGGCCGAACGGTTTGGTGTTTCACGGACGCCAATTCGCGAGGCATTGCAACGGCTTGAGACGCAGTCTTTGCTGGCGCGTGACGGGCGTAGCCTGATCGTGGCATCGCTGGACCACAACCAGATGGCGGAACTTTATGTGGTACGAGGAGAGCTGGAGGGGCTGGCCGCACGGTTGGCCGCCCGACACGCCACCGCCGAAGAAGTCCGCGTGCTGCGCGAGATGGTAGAGGATGATAATGCCCTGCGCAATAATCCGGGGGCCTTGGCGCGGGCAAACCGGCGTTTTCACAAACAGATTCATCTGGCATCGCATAACCGCTATCTGGTGCAGCAACTGGATCTGGTGCACCGATCGATGGCGCTGATGGCAACATCATCCTTGGCGGTCGAAGGGCGCGGGGCCATTGCCCAGCAAGAGCATGATAATATCGTTCAGATGATCGAACAGCGTAACGAGGACGGCGCGGACGAGGCGCTGCGCACACATATCTCGGTCGCGTTCATGACCCGCCTGAAACAAGAGGCGGCGCGGCGCGAAGAGGACGGGTAACGCCGTCAGGCCTTCTTTGGTGATTTGCTTGATTTTGCCGTGACGCCGTGTTCGGTTTTGTCCCAGTAAAACGGTGACACCACGAATTCATACAAGGCTTTATAGGCCGCGAATGTCCCCAAGATGAAATACAGCGGCAAAGTAACGACCCAAGGCAACAGATGCCGGTGCTCGGCCGTTGAGGCTGCTTTGAACGCGATCGAGATGTTGAGGATTTCGGCGAAGACGAAAAAGTAGAACAGCCATGTCAGAACTTTGGTGCCCAATGTAATCTCGATCGGGTGGGAAAACCCCACAAGCGTCAGGCAAAACGACCATAGCAGCGGTGCGCAGATGAATTGGTTGAAGGTCGCAAGAAACAGGGTCTGTATTCCCAAGAACCGTGCGAAACCAACCTCTTGAAGCAGTTTGACAGGGTTGCGCATATGGACGCACCATGTGATCAGGAACCCTTTCAGCCAGCGCGAGCGTTGCTTGACCCAAGGCCAGGCTCGGAAATTTGCCTCCTCATAGGTGACTGTCGGCAAGAGATCGGTTTTGAAGCCGTGGCGCGCAAGGCGGACCCCCAAATCGGCATCTTCGGTCACGTTGTGGGCGTCCCAACCACACAAATCCTCAAGCACATCGCGGCGGAAAAATAAGGTGGTTCCGCCTAGGGGAATGATCAGCCCCAACCGCGCAATGCCGGGCAAAATCACACGCCACCATGACGCGTATTCGATTGTAAAGCAGCGTGAAATCCAATTGGTGCGGGCGTTGTAATAGTCCAAAACCCCTTGAACACAGACGACATTCTGGGGCGCATGGGCGAAATGCTCAACAATGCGGTCGATTTGATCGACTTCCGGCGCGTCTTCGGCATCCCAAACCCCGATAATGCTGCCGTTGCAAAAATCGAGCGCATAATTCAACGCGCGCGGCTTGGTGCGCAGGCGGTTGGCTTGTGGCACTTCGATCACGTCAAACCACGATGGCAGCGTGGTGCGCGCGATGGTTTCGCGGGTCATGGCGTCACCTTCCTCAAGCACCAAGACGATCTGAAGCAGGGATTTGGGGTAGGTCAACCGGGTCAGACGGGCAATCAGGGCCGTTGCGATTTCTTTTTCATGCAACAGCGGCACCAGAACCGACACGCGGGGCAGTTGGAGTTTTTCCCGCGTCGCCAGCCCTGTCGCGATGCCCGTCATCCGGGCCGAAGCCGGGGGATCATCACACAAGAACAGCCGTGCGAAAAAGGCTAAACTGCGCAGGGAAACCGTTAGAATACTGGTGCACAGGGCCCAAAGAATGATGATGGTAAAGGTCCATGCGGGCTGCAAGATGATCAGCGTCGACAGAAGCGAAAGCACCCCGAGCGCCCATGCCCGCCGGTCGCGCCGATCCACGCGCCATGTGCGACAGCTTTCGACCGGAGGAACGCGTGTTGCCGCGCGTTGCGCCAGCTCAGCGCCATAAACTTCAGTAATAGCTTGTTTTATCTGCCTCTCGTCCGCGATGACGGGCAGAAAGCTTATTCCGCTGGCGGCAAGGTCGTGATTGAATTGAACGAATTTGTCCGGCGTGCTGGTTGCAACCAGAACAATATTGCCAACCGACCGCCAAGGCACGATGCCAAGCCGCAAACAGTCCTGCGCCGAGATATGTTTGCCCATGGTCGGTTTGGGCGGATCAGCTACCAAATCAACCAATTGCAGTTGGTGCTGGATCGCAAGTGCTTGGGAAACCTGCGTCGGTGTGATCAACCCCTGGGCAACAAGTAATTCGCCCAAAGGCACATTTATCGTGCGCTGATGTTCAAGCGCCAGAACAAGATCAGCCTGATCAATCAGGTCTGCATTCACTAAAATCCGACCCAGCAGCACACGTGTACGGACCGGCGATGCCGGTTCGGGTGACGTATATTGTAGGCCTAGATCGCTCATCCCTCGAATCCTTAGCGCGCATTTCGCGATCAGGATGGGGGCGGGTCGTTAAGCGTCGGTTAACAAAATCTAAACCAGCAGAGACTTGTGGTCTTTAGGCCGCGCGTTCTGCCATGGCCGCAGCAAAACGTTCGAACAAATAAAAGCTGTCTTGCGGACCCGGGCTTGCTTCTGGGTGGTGCTGCACGGACCAAACGGGCCGCCCTTCCATTCGGATGCCACAGTTGGACCCGTCAAACAGCGAACGATGGGTTTCAACAACACCTTTGGGCAGCGTCTGCGCATCAACCGCAAATCCGTGGTTCATCGAGGTGATTTCAACCTTGCCGGTGTCCACATCCTTGACGGGGTGGTTTGCGCCATGGTGACCGTGGCTCATCTTGACGGTATTGCCACCCAAGGCGCGGGCCAGCATTTGGTGGCCAAGACAAATCCCGAAGACTGGCAATTGCGTGTTTTCAATGATGCTTTTGATCATCGGAACGGCATAGATGCCGGTCGCCGCCGGATCGCCGGGGCCGTTGGACAAGAATACCCCGTCGGGATTATGGGCCATTACATCTTCATATGTGGCCGATGCCGGCAGCACTGTCACATCGCACCCGACCGATGCCAAGCACCGCAGGATATTGCGTTTCGCGCCGTAATCGATGGCGACGACCTTATGAGGCGCGTTTTCCTGTGCGGCGTAACCTTCGGGCCATGCCCACCGCATTTCATTCCAGCGATAAGACTGGGCACAGGTGACCTTTTTTGCCAGATCCATACCCTCCAGCCCGGCAAATCCGCGCGCAGCGGCAACCAAAGCTTCGATGTCGAAGTTACCGTCAGGGTCATGCGCAAGGGCCGCGTGGGGCGCACCTTGTTGGCGGATAGCGCGGGTCAGCCGGCGCGTATCAACGCCGCCGATGGCGATACGTCCGCGGGCCGCCAGCCATTCGGACAAATTCTGTGTCGACCGCCAGTTGCTGGGATCTGTCGGCATCCATTTGACAACCATACCTGCCGCGACCGGATCACCGGTTTCGTCATCTTCGGGATTGGTGCCGGTGTTGCCGATATGGGGAAAGGTAAATGTCACAATCTGCCCTGCATAGGACGGGTCGGTCATAATTTCCTGATAGCCGGTCATGGCGGTGTTGAAACACAGCTCGGCGACGGTTTGCCCTGTGGCACCGAACCCCATGCCGTAAAAAAGCGATCCGTCCGCGAGTGCAAGGCAGGCGGTCGGGCGGGAATGTGCGGGCGCAGTCATGGGGGCCTCCGGGCGGCAGATATATGGGGCTAAACGGGGGCAACCTAAAGCCGGCGCAGCACGGGGTCAAGAGTATGCGTAAAATGATATGTCGAGTGAATTCAGGGGGTTAGGGCGTTACATCGCCATTGCCTGTCGGATCGAAAGCAGTTAGGTTTGCCCGCTTAACATCAGACGGTTCAAAGGACGATGGCAATGGACTTGCGTACACGCATCACAGACGCCCTGAAACAGGCAATGAAAGACAAGGCCGCGCAGCGCCTGTCGACCTTGCGCCTGATCAATGCGGCGATCAAAGACAAAGACATTGCCGCGCGCATGGACGACGGGGATAATGGTGTCGGTGATCCGGAAGTTCTGGCAATTCTCGGCAAGATGTCAAAGCAGCGGATGGAATCGGTACGCGCTTACGAAGAAGGTGGGCGTATTGACCTTGCCGACCGTGAACGCGAAGAAATTCAAGTTATCGAAGAGTTCCTGCCGCGTCAGTTGTCCGAGGAAGAATCCGCCAAGGCCGTCGACGCGGCCATTGCCGAGGTCGGTGCGACGTCGATCCGCGATATGGGCAAGGTCATCGGATTGCTGAAAGGTAAATATACCGGTCAGATGGATTTCGGTGCCGTCGGTCCCAAGGTAAAAGAACGGCTAAGCTAAGCCTTACCGCAACAACGACCGGTTCAGCTCGTCGAAAAGTGCGATGCGCTCCTCTTCGCTCAGGAACTTGCCGATCTCCACTTCGCGGCCATGGCCGCGGAGCGTGACGTAATGTGGCACGGGCCCGTCTTTTTCGTATTTCGTCACAACCGCCCAATACCGGTTGCAATCCCATTCCTTGACGTCGCCCTTGGGCGAGGTGTGGATCAGATGCACCGTGTCGTCGGTGACGGTAAACACCTCTTCAATCTGGCGGGCCTTATGGTTGCCTTGCAGTGCGAAATACATACCCCACACCGCCGCCAACATGAACGGCAGTAGCCCCCACAACAACGGTGTGCCCAATAGGGGCAGGGTGGGGATCAGGATCAGCGTAAAGGTGGTCAGGATGAATGCCGCGAACCCCTTGGGCGGCAAGGACTGGTGCGGCCAAAGGCGCAGTTCCTGCTTGGCTGCGGTGGGTGCAGTTTTCCATTCGTAGGGCATTGGGCTGGGCGTCCGGTTGGATTCTTCTTAGATCTTTAAGATAGCGCGGCTGTCGGGCCAGACAATGCGACAGATCGCGTCTGGCCTGACAGCCGTTTCCGTTTGTTGGCCCGAAATGGTTTATTCCAACTCTATCAACAAATCCTTGGCATCGATCTGGCCGCCGGGCGCTACATGCACCGCTTTGACCACGGCATCGCGATCCGCGTGAATGCCGGTTTCCATCTTCATTGCCTCGATGGTCAGCAGCAGATCGCCCGCCTTGACCTGTTGCCCTACGACCGCGCCGACTGATGCGACAACCCCCGGCATTGGCGCGCCGATGTGGTTGGCATTGCCCGTTTCGGCCTTGGGACGCTGGGCGGTTGTGGCTTTGACCAGACGGTTGGGCACACGCACGACACGGGGTTGACCGTTCAGTTCAAAGAACACTTTGACCTCGCCATCCTCGTTGGTTTCGCTCAGCGCTTGCAGGCGGATTTCCAGCGTTTTGCCCGGGTCGATTTCGCCGGTGATTTCTTCGCCCGGTTCCATGCCATAAAAGAACGTGCGTGTGGGCAGCACGCGCACGGGGCCATAGGTGCGATGGCGGCCCATGTAATCAAGGAACACCTTGGGGTACATCAGATAACCTGACAGATCGTCATCTTCGACCTTTGCGCCTTCAAGCTGGGCTTCCAGCTCTTTGCGTGTAGCCTCAAGGTCAGTCGGCGGCAGATGTGCACCGGGGCGGTCTGTGTTCGGCTTTTCACCCTTCAGGATCTTGCCAGAGATGCCTGCCGGGAACCCGCCCGGAGGTTGGCCCAGATTGCCGCGCATCATGTCGATAACCGAGTCAGGAAAGGACATTTCCGCATCCGGGTCTTCGACCTGGGCGCGGGTCAACCCTTGGGACACCATCATCAGGGCCATGTCGCCCACGACCTTGGAGGACGGCGTCACCTTGACGATATCGCCAAACATCTGGTTCACATCCGCATAGGTTTTCGCGACCTCGGGCCAGCGGTCATCCAGCCCCATCGACGCGGCCTGCGCCTTGAGGTTGGTGAACTGGCCACCGGGCATTTCGTGCAGGTACACTTCGGATGACGGGGCCTGCATGCCGGTCTCGAAGGCCGCGTATTCGCCGCGCACTTCTTCCCAATAATTCGAGATTTCGCGCACCGCGTCCATCGACAACCCTGTGTCGCGGTCGGTGTGTTTCAGTGCCTCGACAACCGACCCCAATGTCGCCTGCGATGTATTGCCCGACAGCGCGTCCATCGCGCAATCGACCGCATCAACGCCTGCCTCGGACGCGGCCATGATGGTGGCGATGGCAACGCCAGCCGTGTCATGGGTGTGGAAGTGGATCGGCAGGCCGACCTCGGATTTCAGCGCTTTGATCAGCACCTTGGCCGCGTTTGGTTTCAGCAATCCCGCCATGTCTTTCAGGCCCAGAACATGCGCGCCAGCGGCCTTAAGATCTTTGCCCATCGCCACGTAATACTTGAGATCGTATTTAGCGCGATCCGGGTCAAAGATATCGCCGGTATAGCAAATGGTGCCTTCGCAGATTTTGTTGTTCTCGATGACGGCGTCCATGGCCACGCGCATGTTTTCAACCCAGTTCAGGCTGTCGAACACACGGAACACATCGACACCTTCGGTCGCGGCGACGCGGACAAATTCCTGCACCACATTGTCGGGATAATTCGTGTAGCCGACGCCGTTCGACCCGCGCAGCAACATCTGCGTCATGACATTTGGGATGGCGGCGCGCAGGTCGCGCAGCCGCTGCCACGGGCATTCCTGCAAGAAGCGGTACGCCACATCGAATGTCGCACCGCCCCAGCATTCCATCGAGAAGAGCGTGGGCAGGTTAGCAGCATAGGCGGGGGCGACCTTGATCATGTCATGGCTGCGCATGCGCGTGGCCAGCAACGACTGATGCCCGTCGCGCATGGTGGTGTCTGTGATCAGCAATTGGCGCTGCTGACCCATCCAGTCGGCCACAGCTTGCGGGCCTTTTTGTTCCAGCAAATTGCGGGTGCCCATTTGGGGTTCGGCCCGTGCAACAGGGGGCATGGGTGCGCGCACGGTCGCAGCTGGGCGTTCAAAGCCCTTGGTTTCAGGATGCCCGTTCACGGTGATGTCAGCGATATAGGTCAGCACCTTGGTCGCGCGGTCGCGCCGTTTCTTAAAGGTGAACAGCTCGGGCGTCTGGTCGATGAACTTGGTGTGGTAGGTATTGTCGAGGAACGTCGGGTGCTTCAGCAGGTTTTCCACAAACGCGATGTTGGTCGACACGCCCCTGATCCGGAATTCACGCAAGGCACGGTCCATGCGTGCAATGGCCTGCTCGGGTGTCTGCGCCTTGGCTGTAACCTTGACCAGCAAACTGTCGTAATAGCGCGTGATTACGCCGCCGGAATAGGCGGTGCCGCCGTCCAGACGGATGCCCATGCCTGTCGCCTCGCGGAACGCGGTGATGCGGCCATAATCGGGGATAAAGTTGTTCTGCGGGTCTTCGGTCGTGATGCGGGTTTGCAGGGCGTGTCCGTTCAGCTGCACATCGGCTTGGCTGGCTTTGCCGGTTGCTTCGGCGATGGTCTTGCCCTCGGCAATCAGGATTTGCGCCTGCACAATATCGATGCCGGTGACTTCCTCGGTGACGGTGTGTTCGACCTGAACGCGAGGGTTCACTTCGATGAAGTAGAATTTGTCGTCATCCATATCCATCAGGAACTCGACGGTGCCGGCGCATTCATAGTTCACATGAGCGCAGATTTTGCGGCCCAGCTCGCAGATTTCGGCGCGCTGATCTTCGGTCAGGTAGGGGGCAGGTGCGCGTTCAACGACCTTTTGGTTGCGCCGCTGGACCGAACAGTCGCGCTCGAAAAGGTGGTAAATCTCGCCGTGCTTGTCGCCCAGAATTTGCACCTCGACGTGGCGGGCTTTGATGATCATCTTTTCCAGATAACCCTCGCCATTGCCAAAGGCGGCTTCGGCCTCGCGACGGCCCTCGAGAACCTTTTCCTCAAGCTCTTTTTCAGAGTTGATCGCTCGCATGCCGCGCCCACCGCCGCCCCAAGACGCCTTGAGCATTAAGGGATATCCCACCTCGGCTGCCTGTTTGCGGACCAGATCCATGTCGGTACCCAAAACTTTGGTGGCGGGAATAACCGGCACGCCTGCTTCGATCGCGACGTTGCGCGCGCTGGCCTTGTCGCCCAAGGCGCGCATGGTTTCAGCGCGGGGGCCGATAAAGGTGATACCGTTTTGTTCGCAAGCGTCCACAAAATCGGGGTTTTCTGACAGCAGGCCATAGCCTGGGTGAATCGCATCGGCACCCGAGGCTTTGGCAACGCGGATGATCTCGTCAATGCTAAGATAGGCCGCAACGGGTCCAAGCCCTGCGCCGATCCGATACGCCTCATCTGCCTTAAAGCGGTGCAGCCCCAGCTTGTCCTCTTCGGCAAAGACCGCGACTGTCTTTTTCCCCATCTCATTGGCCGCGCGCATGATGCGGATGGCGATTTCACCGCGGTTTGCGATCAGGATTTTTTTGAAGTCGGTCATTTAGCGTCTCACTGTCAATCAAAGTGGGGGCGATACTGCTTGCGTCGAAATAACGCTGCGTCGCAGCATGGTGGGATTGTTTGTGCGGTGATGCAAGAAGAAGTTTTAACCCTCCGGAGGGGATATTTTTTCATTTGTAAATAACGCGTTAGCGTCCAAAGCCATCGCAGGAGGCAGGTCGCGCAGTGTTTTTGCGCCCAATTGGCCCATGTTGGCAGTGATATCCTTGGCGAGTACGTCGATCAGGTGGTCGACCCCTTTCGGGCCAAGTGCGGCAAGTGCGACGTGGAAGGCCCGCCCCAGCATGATGAAATCGGCACCAAGGGCAAGGGCGCGCAAAATATCGAGCCCGCCTTCGACGCCGCTGTCAAAGAGAATGGGCAGGGTGGTTGCTGCGCGGATGCCGGGCAGCATGTCGATTGTGGCCGGGGCCGCATCGAATTGCCGACCTGCATGGTTCGAAACCCAAATTCCGTCTGCACCGATTTGTTCAAGCCGGGTGGCGTCTTGGGGGTGCAGCACGCCCTTGATCATGAACGGCCCGTCCCACGCGTCACGCAGCCATTTGACATAATCCCAGTCCGGCGATGTGCGCAGCAAATACCCGATATGGGCGGTGGAAGACAGGCCTTTGGAATGCGTGTCCTGATACTTGTCCAGCATCCGCATGTGCGGCATGCCCCTGCGCGCCATGCCCATTGCCCATGTGGGCCTGAGTGCGACCTGCGCCATCAGGCGCGGGGTAAGGCGTGGCGGGCTGGTCAGACCCGAGCGCGTCTGACGTTCGCGGCGGCTGGCGACGGGAACGTCAACCGTCAGGATCAGGCCATTGAAACCAGCGTCCTTGGCGCGGGAGAGCATGTCTGTGCGTATCTCGGGGTCGCGGGGCGGATAAAGCTGGAACCATGCGTTGTCGCCCAAATGGGGGGCGAGGTCCTCGGGGCTTTGGGCCGCAACGGTGGACAAGCTGTAGGGCAGGCCTGCGCGCGCGGCGGCGCGTGCCAGATGCCCCTCAGCATCGGGCCAGATCAGGCCCGACATACCGATAGGCGCCATGCCGAAGGGCAGGGGGAAGTGTTGACCGAAAAGGTCTGTGGAAAGATCGGGCACAAATTCGCCGTGCAGGATTGAGGGCATAAATCCAATCCGGTCCAATGCTGCACGGTTCAGGCGTTTGGTTGCCTCAGCCCCGGTCGCGCTATCGAGGTATTCCCAAACGAATTTCGGCACGCGCTTTTTCGCGCGCTGGCGCAGGTCTGAAAGGGAGGGGTAACGTGTGTGCAAATCCATCCGTGTATTTGCTCAGCCACCTTTGGGATTGTCCAGCGTAGGCGTGTGCGATTCGCCAAAAAACCTAGATACAGTCAAGGCGCGCTTGCCGGTGCCAAGCTTCTTTATGGAGATACTCTCGTGGGGCGGGACCTTTCATTCTTTTCTGCCTCTGGAGCATTGGAACATTTTAAGAACGTCCCTTTCATTCAGGGGACGTGCGGGCTAGATTGGCTTCCATGAATGATTTCGACGAAATGGACGCCTTTGAGGGCGCATCTTTATCGGCGCGCGCTATGGCCGCGCGTCCGCAGCCGTATTTGGACGGGTTGAACCATGCGCAACGCGCCGCAGTGGAGCAAGTGGACGGCCCGGTGTTGATGCTTGCGGGGGCAGGCACCGGCAAGACCAAAGCGTTGACCGCGCGGATCGTGCATTTGATGAACACCGGCCGTGCCCGCCCGAACGAGATTTTAGCGGTGACCTTTACCAACAAGGCTGCGCGCGAGATGAAGAACCGCGTCGGCGCGATGCTGGGGCAAAGCATCGAAGGCATGCCGTGGCTGGGCACATTCCACGCGATCTGCGTCAAACAGCTGCGCCGTCACGCAGAACTGGTGGGGCTGAAATCGAATTTTACGATCCTCGATACCGATGACCAGCTGCGGTTGCTCAAGCAGTTGATCAAAGCCGAAGGGATTGACGACAAACGTTGGCCTGCGCGCATGTTGGCAGGCATCATTGACGGCTGGAAGAACCGTGCGCTGACGCCGGAAAAGGTGCCAAGCGCGGACGCGGGACACTATAACCACCGCGGCACCGAGATTTACGCCCAATATCAGGCGCGGCTGAAAGACCTGAACGCCTGCGATTTCGGCGATCTGCTGTTGCATATCGTGACCATCTTTCAGACCCACGAAGACCTGCTGAAACAGTATCAGCGCTGGTTCAAATTCATCCTTGTGGACGAATACCAAGACACCAACGTTGCCCAATATCTATGGCTGCGGCTACTGGCGAGCGCACATAAAAACATCTGTTGTGTGGGCGATGACGACCAGTCGATCTATGGGTGGCGCGGGGCCGAAGTGGGCAATATCCTCAAGTTCGAAAGCGATTTTCCCGGTGCCCATGTGGTCCGGCTGGAACAGAACTATCGGTCCACCCCGCATATTCTGGCCGCCGCGTCGGGGGTGATTGCGGGCAACGAAGGGCGTTTGGGCAAGACGCTTTGGACCGAGGCACGGGATGGTGAAAAGGTCCGTCTGATTGGCCATTGGGATGGCGAAGAAGAGGCCCGCTGGATCGGAGACGAGATCGAATCGATGCAGCGCGGTACCCGCGATTTGCGGCAATATTCGCTGGATAATATGGCAATCCTTGTCCGCGCCTCGCACCAGATGCGGGCATTCGAGGATCGTTTTCTGACCATCGGTCTGCCCTACCGCGTGATTGGCGGACCGCGATTCTACGAGCGGCTCGAGATCAGGGACGCGATGGCCTATTTCCGCGTCGTGACATCGCCCGATGATGATCTGGCGTTCGAGCGGATTGTGAACACGCCCAAACGCGGGCTGGGTGACAAGGCGCAGCAGAATATCCAGAAGACGGCGCGTGAAAACGGTGTGAACCTTGTGGAAGGCGCGCGGATTTTACTGGCGAATGGCGGGATCGGTGGCAAGGGGGCCGCGCAGTTGCGGTTGTTGATCGACGGAATCGAATGCTGGGGCGAAATGGCGCGCGGGCCACGGCTGCGGGTTGAGATTGACGATAACAGCGTGATCGACGATGGCGCGCCGACTGCGCGCTATGAATATGGCCCGCCTGAATTGTCCCATGTGGAGCTTGCCCAGATTATCCTGGATGAAAGCGGCTATACTGGGTTCTGGCAGAACGATAAAACACCAGAGGCACCGGGGCGGCTTGAAAACCTCAAGGAATTGGTCAAGGCCTTGGAACAGTTCGAGAATCTGCAAGGGTTCCTTGAGCATGTCAGCCTGATTATGGACAACGAACAGCAAGGCGAGGGCGAAAAGGTGTCGATCATGACGCTACACGCCGCCAAGGGCTTGGAATTCCCGGCCGTCTTCCTACCGGGCTGGGAGGACGGGCTGTTTCCGTCGCAGCGGTCCATGGATGAAAGCGGGTTGAAGGGCCTCGAGGAAGAGCGCCGTTTGGCCTATGTCGGCATCACGCGGGCCGAGGAAATTTGCACCATTTCATTCGCTGCGAACAGACGTGTGTTCGGACAGTGGCAAAGCGCTATGCCGTCGCGGTTTATCGACGAATTGCCTGAGAAAAATGTTGATGTGCTGACCCCGCCGGGCCTGTATGGTGGTGGTTTCGGGGCTGCGATGCCAAAATCGAACCTGCATGAAAAAGCCGCCGAGGCGAATGTCTATAACTCGCCCGGATGGCGGCGCCTGCAATCGCGCAGCAATGACCGGGGCATGGGCCAACCGTCCGAAGCGCGCAATGTCACCATCGACATGGCGGCTGTCAGCAGCTTTACAATGGGAGAACGCGTGTTCCACCAGAAATTCGGCTATGGGGATGTGATCGGCATCGAAGGCGACAAAGTTGAGGTCAGCTTCGAGAAAGCCGGCACCAAAAAGGTCGTTTCGCGATTCTTGACCGGGTCGGATGACGTGCCGTTTTAGCGCAAGGGCCCCGCATTTTGCTGCGTGTCCCTGCGCCAACAGGCACCGATATGCTGATTGATCTGTTGGAAAACGCTGCACCCACTGACGAAAACATCGAATTGCCAAGCACAATATTCTGGGGCCATGCGGATTCGAAGCCCGCTAATCAATGATTCCTGCGCCGGTGAACCCGCATTCCTCGGCCATCTTCAGGTACGACGCTGTAAAACCGTCAAGAAAAACGTACATGAAGACCTTACCATCAACGACCACATCGAACTGACCATTTTTACGCATTGCCCGCAGAACCCATTGGCTGTGTGGATGGTCAAAGGCGATTTCAGCATTGGCGAAACCTTCATTATCGACAAAGCCGACGACCACACTGTCCATCACATCCTCATCGTCGAAACGGATATAGACAGGTTGCCCGTCTTTCAGCACGGTCTGGTGATGTCGGACTGCATGTTCACGGATCACAACGGTGGGAAAGTAATCCGGTGGGCCAGCATCGCCATTGCTCATGGAAATGACCGCGCTCGGCTCCCCGTCGCCCCCGGTCACCGCGCTGCAGGTGCGGCGCAGATCCTCGCCGGTATCAACTTCTTGCACGGTGACGCGCCAAGACCCGTATTCCCAATACCCATCGGCCCACGCCGATCCCGCCACCAAGGCCAATAGGCCACCTATGATCAGCCGCAAACAAACTACTCCTCAGACATGATATGTTCAGCCTGACAGTAACGTATTGACATAACCTTGCAACGCGGCCGGATTTGAATGCCGTCGGTCGTCTTAAATTTGATTGGTTTTGGGGACTACTGGGAAGGCGCGACAGAATTCCCTGCCATTTTACGACAATTCTGGCGGGCCAGCCTTTGGTCCCCCAATCGGATCTGGTGGTCGCGAGAAATATAAATGATGTCAGCCCCCTAAACAAAAGAACGGCGGCGCTTTGGGAGGAAAGCACCGCCGTCTTTTTCGACGTCTCCAATCCAATCGGGAGGAAAGGGGAAGGAGACGTTTATGAAGGCCTCGGGTCTCAGGGAGGAGGAGGAAACCTTTGGCCTTCTACAGACACACAACAGGGAGGGTGCGTGTGCCCGATCTCAATTCATTTAGGCAGCGTTGCGGCCTGTTTCCAGAGCGATGCCGCGAATTTGTGACCGGCCGATGCCAAGGTCGTTCAGTTCGCGTGTCGACAGCTTGCTGAGTTCGTTGAATGTCGCGCGGTAGACGCGGCGCTGTGTGCGGCGTGTCGCGATTGTCGACAGCAAAGCATTAAAGCGGTCTGCGATGGACGGGGCGTTGGTTACGTTTACATATGCCATTTCAGCACCTCATTTGATTTCGTCTTTGTTCGTCTTCGTTCGTGTTGTGACCAATATGTAGGAAGATGCTGCAGTTGCACAATAGACGTATCGGCAATGCTGCTATGCAGCAAATGCATGGGCCAAGTTGACGTAACGTCCTGAAAAAATTTGACAAAAAAATGGCGATGACACCAGGGAGGAGGAGGGTGCCATCGCCTAAAACAGAAACATCCGGGAGGAGGATGGATGCGTCTGGTCTTTATTGTGGAGACCAGCTTGTGATCTCCTGAAACCTTTCTGACCTATTTGCTGCGACTGCACAATTACTTACTTTTGCAATGCTGCTATGCAGCGAAAACATATGAGGAATGGCTAATAATTGAGCGTAAACGCCGCCTCTTGACTGATCTATGTGCAAAGTTTTGACCTCCCCTTGTGGTTTTCGCCAAAACTGCCATGTCAAAGCGCAGATTAAGAAGGAATACAGCATGCCGATCACCAAAGCAGACGTCCAAGCCGCCCTTGATCGGGTGCTGTTGCCCGACGGGAAATCCATTCTTGCCCATGATTTGATTCGTGCACTAACAATTGACGGCGATACGGTGCGCTTTGTGATCGAAGCGCCCAATGCCCAGGTTGCTGCACAAATGGCCCCGTTGCGCGACGCAGCTGAAAAGGTCGTCAAAGCGTTGGACGGCGTAACCACTGCGACTGTTGCGCTGACGGCGCATGGCCCTGCACCCAAACCTGCGGCACCCAGTCTTAAGATCGGCGGGCACCCCAAGCCACAAGACGGCCCGACCAAGCCCAAAGGTGTGCAGCGCATTCTGGCCATCGGGTCAGGCAAGGGCGGTGTGGGCAAATCCACGGTCAGTTCGAACCTTGCGGTTGCGCTGGCGCGGGCAGGGCGCAAGGTGGGGCTGTTGGATGCCGATATCTATGGCCCCAGCCAGCCGCGCATGATGGGGGTCAACAAACGGCCCGCATCCCCTGACGGCAAAACGATCATCCCGCTGCATGCTCACGGCGTCACACTGATGTCGATCGGCTTCATGATGGAAGAAGGCAAAGCCGTCGTCTGGCGCGGTCCAATGTTGATGGGCGCGCTACAGCAGATGCTGGGGCAGGTGGAATGGGGCGAACTGGACGTGCTGCTGGTTGATCTGCCACCCGGCACCGGCGACGTACAGCTGACACTATGTACCAAGTCGGAATTGTCGGGCGCGATTGTGGTTTCCACGCCGCAAGACGTGGCGTTGATAGATGCGCGCAAAGCAATCGACATGTTCAACACGCTGAAAACGCCTGTGCTGGGATTGATCGAAAACATGTCGATGTTCGTCTGTCCCGATTGTGGATCGGAGCACGAGATTTTCGGCCACGGTGGCGTCGCGTCCGAAGCCGAGAAGATCGGCGTACCCTTGCTGGGCAGTCTGCCGATCGATCTGGATACGCGACTGGCTGGCGACGGCGGGACGCCGATTGCAGCGGGTGACGGCCCTATGGCGCAGGCCTATGCACGCATTGCCGAAGGCTTGATCAAAGGTGGCATGGCTTAAGGGGCCTTGCTGCTAATTAAACGGACATCGCTAAACGCAATGCGCCCCGCAGATTGACCTCTGCGGGGCGCATTTTAAATTGCTCTGTGCTGTTGGCTTAGGTGTTCGCCAGCTCTGCACGCAATCCTTTGTAGACCGCATAGCACATCACCAACAAAACAATGGTGAAAGGCAGCCCCGTCGAGATGACCATGGATTGCAGCGACTTCAGGCCACCTGCCGACAGCAGCAGCACGATCGCGACTGCACCCTCGAAGATGCACCAGAATACCCGCTGTGGCACAGGCGCATCGACCTTGCCGCCTGCCGTGATCGTGTCGATGACCAACGAACCGGAATCAGACGAGGTCACAAAGAACACGATGACCAGCACGATACCGATCAGCGATGTGATCCCTGCCAAAGGCAAGCCGTTCAGCATCGCAAACAGCTGACGTGGCAGTTCGGCGTTCTGTGCAGCGGTGTACCCGTCTTGCACAACCTGTTGAATGGCAACGCCGCCAAAGACGCTCATCCACAGAACGCAGACCAGACTGGGGATCAGCAGAACACAGGTGATGAATTCGCGCACGGAACGGCCACGGCTGACCCGGGCGATGAACATGCCAACGAAAGGTGACCAGCTGATCCACCACGCCCAATAGAACGACGTCCAGCCTTGGCTAAAGTTCACGTCCTCGCGGCCCAGCGGGTTTGAAAGTGCGGGCAGGTATTCAAGATAGGCCAGCAGCGATGATCCGAAAGTTTTGAGGATGATCAGTGTCGGGCCCACCAAAAGCACGAACGCCAACAGCAAGAATGCCAGACCCATGTTCAGCTCTGACAGGATCTTGACGCCGCCATCAAGCCCGCGCAGCACGGATACCAAAGCAATCGCCGTTATCCCTGTGATCAACAGAACCTGCGTTGTCGCGCTTAGCGGCACACCGAAAAGTTCGTTCAGCCCGGCATTTGCCTGACTGGCCCCGAACCCAAGCGATGTTGCAAGCCCGAAGAGCGTGGCAAATACGGCAAGGATGTCGATGATATGGCCGGGCCAGCCCCAGATGCGTTCACCCAAGATCGGATAGAACGCTGACCGGATCGTCAGCGGCAGCCCTTTGTTATAGCTGAAAAGCGCCAGCGACAGACCGACAACGGCATAGATCGCCCAAGGGTGCAGACCCCAATGAAAGATCGTGGCCGCCATGCCAAGGCGGATCGATTCTGCCTGATCGCCCGCAGCGGCACCCAAGGGGGCCCAATCTGTGCGCAAACCGTCTTCGCCAACCGCGGCACCACCAAGCGAGCTTGAGAAATGCGAGAGCGGTTCGGAGACGCCATAGAACATTAGTCCAATGCCCATGCCAGCGGCGAAAAGCATCGAAAACCAGCCAAGGTAGTTATAGTCAGGCGTGGCCTCGGCCCCACCCAATCGTACATTCCCAAGCGGGGTGACGATCAGCAGCAGGCAAAAGATGACAAAAATGTTGGCAGCCCCGATAAAGAACCAGTCAAACCCTTGGGTGACAGATGAAAAAAGCCAACTGAAAATCGCGCCAGCCTGTTCGGGAAGCGCGAGCGTATAAAATACAAACGCAACGATGCTGATCCCCGAAATCTGGAAGACCGGATTGTGGATATCGAAACCGAACGGTCCAAGCCGGCCCTCTTTGTTATCTTGTCCGATGGTGTAATCGGTATCGATCACATCAGACGCGCCATCCGGGGTTTGGACCCCTGACGCGGAAACCTCTGTCATAAACTGTCCTCCGTTTTTTGATTTATAGCTTAAGACCTAACACCCATGGCCTCAAAAGCAAATTCGGGTAATTCTTCGCGGTTGTTTAGTGTCGGTATGAACCGGGGCGGGTTATCTCAGTGGACCGGTTGGCGTGGGTCGTCACGGCGAGCCTATCGTGTTTAGGCCACTGTGGTATTGGTCTGGGCTCGGACCCGCTGAACAGCCCGTTGGTCGCACCGTGGGATTTCGTGGGACACGGTATGGGATTTCATGGGATGGGAAATCATGGGCCATCTGTGGACCTCTTGCGCCACAATTCGCCAAATCCGAATCACTTTTTGGCCAATACCCTTGTTTTTTATTGAACTCGGCAGCTGTTTTGTGGAACAAGGCAAGAACATGGCTTGTGGATAAGTCAGTGGACGAAATTTTATGGGAAATCGTGGGAAAAATACGCCACGAAATTTGAGCACTATATATGGTGTGTGTTGGTTAATTTAATCCACAATAGGCTAAAATTAACTCTATCATCAGCTCTACATGTTGGTTTTGATCCCTGTGCAAAACCATATACAGTGCGAATTCCCCAAAAAAAATGTGGACGCCCATGAATTCCCGTGGCATCCCTAGTGCATCGGATGAGAACGAGACACGGGGCACCAAACGACCCCAACGACCAAATAAAACTCTAGCAGGTTCATACAGGCACCTCGCTTTCATCAGACCAAGAGATCCGGCGCGCGAGCGAGCAGACATCCCCCCAGGTGGCGCGCGCAGTCGGACTTCCCCGCAAATGCGGGATACGCGGCGGGTTGATCAGTGGCAGCAGATCAACCCGCCGTTTTTACATCAAACGTCGGGCACCACCGGGGAAATGAAATTCAGGCGCGAAACGCGTCACGAGGCAGGGACACACACGTGAGCCGCAGGTTCAGAGGCGAAAGCCAACACAAGGTCGATACGAAGGGGCGGGTGTCTATCCCAGCCTCTTTTCGTCGTGTGTTGGAAGCCGGTGATCCGAATTGGCAAAACGGCGGCACGCCCGAACTGGTGATCGTCTATGGCGACACCCGCCGCAGCTATCTTGAATGCTACACCATGCAGGCGATTGACGAGGTCGACGATAAAATCGACGCGCTGCCGCGTGGGTCAATGGAGCGTAAGATGCTGCAACGTCTGTTCCACGGTCAGTCCTTTCCCACATCCGTAGATGAAACCGGCCGCCTCGTGCTTCCGGCCAAGCTGCGCAACAAGATTGATCTGGAAGGCGAGGCTTTCTTTATCGCCGCTGGTGACACATTCCAGATCTGGAAGCCCGAAACCTATGAAACCGAGGAAAAAGCCCGCGAAGAGGAATGGCTGGATGACCTGCCAGAAGACTTCGATCCGATGGCATTCCTGGATGGCAAGCCGGAGGCATAAGCGATATGACCGCTGCCTCTGATACCCCTTCAGCCCCCCACACACCGGTCCTGTTGCGCCCCTTGCTGGCGGCGGTCGCGCCTGTCACAGGCCGCTGGCTGGACGGAACATTCGGCGCGGGCGGCTACACGCGTGGCTTACTGGATGCCGGTGCCGATCAGGTGATCGCCGTGGACCGCGATCCGCTGGCCTTCGAGATGGCCCAGTCTTGGGCTGGTGAATACGGCGACCGGATTATCATGCAGCAGGGCGTTTTTTCCAAGATGGACGAATATGCCCAAGACCTTGACGGGGTTGTCCTTGATCTGGGCGTATCGTCGATGCAGCTTGATCTGGCTGAACGCGGATTTTCCTTTATGCGCGACGGACCTTTGGACATGCGGATGAGCCAGGAAGGCCCGTCAGCCGCCGATATCGTTAACGAGGCCGAAGAAGAAACCATCGCCAACATCCTGTTCCAGTTTGGCGAAGAGCGTGCCAGCCGCCGCATCGCCAAGGCGATTGTGCGGGCCCGCGAGGAAGCACCGATTACGACGACGTTGGCGTTGGCGCGGCTGGTAGAAGGCTGCTTGCCGCGCTCTAAACCCGGTCAATCGCATCCCGCCACCCGCAGCTTTCAAGCGCTGCGGATTGCGGTGAACAACGAATATGGTGAACTGTTCGAGGGGCTGATGGCCGCTGAACGTGCGCTTAAACCCGGCGGACAACTGGCCGTCGTGACCTTTCATTCGGTCGAAGATCGCATGGTCAAGCGGTTCCTGACCGCGCGTGCGGGAACAGGCGGCAACGCCAATCGCTTTGCACCTGAAATTGAAACCGAAGCACCGCAATTCATCGTCAAAAAGCGCAAGGCCATCGGACCGGATGCGCAGGAACTCGAAGAGAACCCGCGCAGCCGGTCCGCCAAGCTGCGCGTTGCAATTCGCACCGATGCCCCCGCGGGCGCAGTGAACGCAAAATCCATCGGAATGCCGATGGTCAAAGGATTTATCTCATGAGAGCAGTGCTTTATATCCTGACCACCTTGTCCGTGATCGGGCTGGCTTTTTGGGCTTACCGCGAAAACTATGCCACACAACAAGCGCTCAGCGATACGGATGATCTACGTCAGGAAATTCGCATCGCCCACAGCCGCTTGGCCGTATTGCGTGCCGAATGGGCCTATCTGAACCGTCCCGACCGCCTGCGGGATCTGGCCGAGATGAATTTCGAACGTCTTGGCCTGCTGCCGCTGCATCCGGACCAGTTCGGCCAGATTGATCAGGTCACCTTTCCGCCGCTGCCTGAATTGCCGCTGTTTGAAATCACCGATGGCGTAGACGTATCCACGATGGAGGCTTCGGAATGATCCGCACCCCGCTGCGCCCGCTGGCCCGTATTCTGGAGGCCCGCCAGAAAGGTGAAAACCCCGACGCGATCGAACGTGAAAACACCCGTATCCGCCACGAACAGATGCGCGATTCCTCGCGACAGCGCGCCGAAGGGCGTTTGCTGGTTCTGGGCGTATTCTTTTTCTGCGCATTTTCTGTTGTGGGAGTGCGCATGGGCGTCATGGCCACCACCGACCCAACGGAACCGCGCGCCGCAGCCCCTGGCTCCGTCATCTCGGCCACCCGCGCCGATATCGTTGACCGCAACGGAAATCTGTTGGCCACCAACTTTGAGACCCACGCGCTTTATGCGCAGCCCCATCACATGATCGACCCCGAACGGGCGGCAAAAAAGCTGATGGAAGTGTTTCCCGATCTGAACGAAAAACGACTGATCAAAGACTTTACCGGCAAGCGCAAGTTCTTGTGGCTAAAAAAGAAAATCAGCCCTGAACAGATGCAGGCCGTCCACGAGATCGGCGAGCCGGGCTTGCTTTTTGCGCCGCGTGATATGCGCCTGTATCCTAACGGTGCGCTGGCCGCGCATGTCATGGGCGGTTCCAGTTTTGGCCGCGAGGGCGTGCATGGTGCCGAAGTAATCGGCGTCGCCGGGGTCGAGAAATTCTTTGACGACTACCTGCGCGATCCGGCTAATGGCAACAAGCCGCTTGAGCTGTCCATCGACATGACCGTACAGGCCGCATCCGAGCGTATTTTATACGGCGGCATGAAGCTGATGAACGCCAAGGGGGCGACATCGGTCTTGATGGATGTGCGCAGCGGCGAAGTGATCAGCGTTGTGTCATTACCGTCCTTTGACCCCAACGACCGCCCTCACGCCGCGATCACCGGTGATGCGTCAGACAGCCCGCTGTTCAACCGGTCGGTTCAGGGCGTGTACGAACTGGGGTCCGTGTTCAAGATTTTTGCCGCAGCACAGGCCATTGATCTGGGGCTGGTCAACGCTGATACCATCATTGACACTTCCGGCCCGATGAAGGTCGGCGGCTTTCGCATCGGCGAATTCAACAACAAAAACTACGGCAAGCAATCTGTTACCGGCATTATCGTGCACAGTTCCAACCGCGGGTCGGGCCGTCTGGCCTTGCAGATCGGGTCAGAACGGCAGCAGGCTTTCCTGAAAAGCCTTGGTTTCTTTGAGCCGACCCCGTTCGAGATCGTAGAAGCCTCTGGCGGTAAGCCTCTGCTGCCGAAACGCTGGGAAGAGCTTAGCTCGGTCACGATTTCCTACGGGCATGGTCTGTCGTCCAGCCCGATGCATCTGGCCGCAGGGTATGCGGCCATTGCCAATGGCGGGCAAAAGGTCGCGCCGACATTGCTGAAGCAAAGCGGCCCGAAACTGGGCGAACGCGTGATGTCCGCCCGAGCCGCTGCCGATGCCCGCATGATGTTGCGCGCCGTGGTGACCGAAGGGACCGCCAGCTTTGGCGAGGTGCCCGGCTATCAGGTGGGCGGTAAAACAGGGACCGCAGACAAACCCGGCCCCCGTGGTGGCTATCTTGAGGACAAGGTGATCAATACCTTTGCCAGCATGTTCCCCGCCCATGATCCGAAATATGTGCTGATCGTGACCTTGGACGAACCTGTTGAAACATCGGGTGAAAAACCCCGCCGCACTGCGGGCTGGACTGCCGTGCCCGTCGCCGCTGAAATGATCCGCCGGATCGCACCTTTGCTGGGGCTTAGACCAACGGTTGAACCGGGCAGTGTCGCTGGTATAACGCTGTCCAGCAGCAACTGATAAAAGAGCGTCCCCCATGGGCACACAGGCCGTCCCGCTATCCTCACTTGGTCTGACCGCACAGGGCGAGGCCAACCCCGACATCACAGGCATTGCCGTTGACAGCCGTCAGGTCAAAGACGGCTTTCTATTCGCCGCCATGCCCGGCAGCACCGTTCACGGTGCAGATTTTATCCAATACGCTGTGCGTATGGGGGCGGTTGCGGTTCTTACCGACGCCAAAGGTGCCGCGATTGCCGCCGACCTGATGGCCGAGGCGGGCGTTGCCGTTATCATTACCGATGCCCCGCGCGAGGCGTTGTCGCGCACAGCAGCACTTTGGTTTGGCGCGCAGCCTGCGACAATGATCGCTGTGACGGGCACCAATGGCAAAACATCCGTCAGCACATTTGTGCGCCAGATCTGGATCGAAATGGGCCTGTCTGCCGTCAACCTGGGTACGACGGGGGTCGAGGGTGCATGGACCGCCCCGCTGGCCCACACCACGCCCGAACCGATCACCTTGCACCGCGCCTTGGCCGATGCTGCGACCAACGGCATCACCCATGCCGCGATGGAGGCGTCCTCGCACGGGCTGGACCAGCGCCGCCTTGATGGCGTGACGCTAAAGGCCGCCGGGTTCACGAATTTCACCCAGGACCATCTGGATTACCACGCCACATTCGAGGCGTATTTTGACGCCAAGGCGGGGTTGTTTTCCCGTGTTCTGCCCGAAGATGGCACGGCTGTCATTAACATCGACGACCCCAAAGGCATCGATATGGCCGCCATCGCCCGCGCACGCGGCTGCGAGGTGATCAGCGTGGGCCGTGACGGCGGCGATCTGCACCTGACAGGCCAACGGTTTGACGCGACAGGGCAGGACCTGCGCTTTGACTGGCGCGGCAAGACCTATCAGAAACGGCTGAACCTGATTGGCGGGTTTCAGGCGGATAACGTGCTGCTGGCCTGCGGGCTGGTCATTGCCTGCGGGGCCAAGCCTGCTGATGTGTTCGATACGATCCCGCATCTGACGACCGTGCGGGGCCGCATGCAACTGGCCGCGACCCGTGACAATGGCGGCGCGGTGTTTGTGGATTACGCCCATACGCCCGATGCCATTGCGACCGCGCTTCAGGCGATGCGACCCCATGTGATGGGGCGTCTGGTGGCCATCGTGGGCGCTGGCGGCGACCGCGACACGACCAAACGGCCCTTGATGGGGCGGGCGGCGGCGGAACATGCGGATATGGTGTTTGTGACCGATGACAACCCGCGCTCGGAAGACCCTGCAGTGATCCGCGCGGCGGTGATGGCCGGTGCCCCAGATGCGACCGAGGTCGGCGACCGTGCCGAGGCGATCTTGCGTGGGGTGGATGCCATCGGCCCCGGTGATGCGCTGCTGATCGCGGGCAAGGGACATGAAACCGGGCAAACCATCGGCGACGATGTCTTGCCCTTTGATGATGTGGAACAGGCCAGCGTCGCGGTCGCGGCACTGGACGGGAGGCTAACATGAGCTTGTGGACAGCAGCAGAGGCGGCAGCGGCAACGGGCGGCCGCGCGGTCGGCGATTGGGCTTGTGATGGCGTGTCGATCGACACCCGCACCATTGCCGCGGGCGATCTGTTTGTGGCCCTCAAAGACGTGCGCGACGGCCATGATTTCGTTGCCATGGCGCTGGAGAAAGGCGCAGGTGCCGCACTGGTCAGTCATGTACCCGAAGGCGTTGCCGACGATGCGCCCTTGCTGATTGTTGATGACGTGTTGCAGGGCCTCGAGGCGCTTGGCGTTGCCGCACGCGCCCGCACAAAGGCCAAAGTGGTCGCGGTCACGGGCAGTGTTGGCAAAACATCGACCAAGGAAATGCTGCTGGCGATATTCGCGGATCAGGGGCGGGCGCATGCGTCGGTGGACAGTTATAACAACCACTGGGGCGTGCCGCTGACACTGGCGCGGATGCCTGTGGACACTGAATATGCCGTGATCGAGATCGGGATGAACCACCCCGGAGAGATTTCTCCGCTTGCGATCCTGACCAAGCCTGACGCGGCGATGGTCACAACGGTCAATGCCGTGCATTTGGAAGCCTTTGACGATGTGGCGGGCATTGCGGTTGAAAAGGCGGCGATCTTTGACGGGCTGGAACCCGGCGGCGTGGCCGTGATCAACGCCGATATCGAACATGCTGCCATTCTGATGGCCAAGGCTGTGGACCGCCGGTTGCGTGATATCGAATTCGGTGAAAACGCCTATCATTTCAAATTGAAAGACGTGCAGGTCCAAGGCGATGTGACCGTGGTTCAAGCTGATGCCGATGGCACGCCCTTGCTGTTCAAGATCGGCACACCGGGGCGGCATTTTGCGATGAACGCCCTTGGCGCGCTGGCCGTGGCACAGGCGATGGGGGCCGATCTTGCGCTGGCAGCGGCGTCCTTGGGGCGCTGGACACCCTATAAGGGGCGCGGCGTGCGCGAGGTGATCTATTTGGACACAGTCGAAACGCACATGACTCTCAACCTGATTGACGACAGCTATAACGCTAACCCGACCTCGATGGCGGCGGCGCTTGAGGTCTTGGCAGCGGCAGACGTCACCCACGACATCGGCCGTGTCAGCAAGGGGCGGCGGATTGCCTATTTGGGCGATATGAAGGAACTCGGCCCGGATGAAATCGCCCTGCACGCGGGGCTGGCGCATCTGGACGCGACCAAGAAACTGGACGTGATCCACTGCGTTGGCCCCTTGATGCGGTCGCTTTATGATCTGATCCCGGCACATCAGCGTGGCGAATGGGCCGCGACATCTGCGGAACTGCTGCCGGGCCTCGCGGCCCAGTTGGACAGTGGCGATGTTGTGCTGGCCAAAGGGTCTTTGTCGATGAAATTGGGCCTGATCGTTGACGCGATCCGTAAAATGGGCCATCCGGTCACAAAACTGGGCTAGGCTTTGCCCCCACAAGATTTTGAGTTAGGACGCGTACGATGCTCTATTGGTTGACCCTGCTGTCGGATGGCGGCGATTTCTTCAACCTTTTCCGCTACATCACCTTTCGGGCTGGTGGGGCGTTTCTGACGGCACTGGTTTTCGGGTTCCTGTTCGGCAAGCCGCTGATCGCGGTTCTGCGCCGCCGGCAAGGCAAAGGCCAACCCATTCGCGATGACGGCCCCGAGGGGCATTTCGTCAAAGCAGGCACGCCTACCATGGGGGGGTTGTTGATTGTGGGCGCGCTGCTGACCTCGACTCTGCTGTGGGCGCGGCTGGACAACCCCTATGTCTGGATGGTGCTGTTCGTTACAATGAGCTTTGCGGCCATCGGATTCGCCGATGATTACGCCAAGGTTAGCAAGCAGACCTCGGCGGGCGTGTCGGGCAAAGTGCGGCTGCTGCTGGGGTTCGCCATCGCGGGCATCGCGGCCTATTGGGCGGCGCAATACCACCCTGCCGAGCTGCAAAACCAACTTGCGCTGCCGGTCTTCAAGGACACGTTGATCAACCTTGGCTATCTGTTCGTGCCGTTTTCGATCATCGTGATCGTGGGATCGGCCAACGCGGTGAACCTGACCGATGGGCTGGACGGGTTGGCCATCATGCCAGTGATGATCGCGGCCGGTGCGCTTGGCGTGATTGCCTATGCCGTGGGCCGGGTCGACTTTACCGAGTATCTTGACGTGCACTATGTGCCCGGCACCGGTGAAATCCTGATCTTTACCGCCGGTATCTTTGGCGGTGGCCTTGGGTTTTTGTGGTATAATGCACCGCCTGCCGCAGTGTTTATGGGCGACACAGGATCATTGGCGCTTGGCGGCGCGTTGGGGGCCATCGCGGTGGCCACCAAGCACGAGCTGGTTCTTGCAATCGTTGGCGGTCTGTTCGTGGTCGAGGCGTTGTCGGTGATCATTCAGGTGCTGTATTTCAAGCGCACGGGCAAGCGGGTGTTTCTGATGGCCCCGATCCACCACCACTACGAGAAAAAAGGCTGGGCCGAGCCGCAGATCGTAATCCGGTTCTGGATCATCTCGTTGATCTTGGCGATGATCGGGTTGGCGACGCTGAAAGTCCGCTAAGGGCTTACGGTGGGCAAGCGCCTACGGCGGGCGGTGATGGGGGCCAGCCCCCATCGGCCTTTGGCCGATCCCCCGGAGTTTACTCGGCAAAATGAAGCTGTTTTAGAAGATGGACCAGCTCATGGCGCGGGCTAGGCGGGCCATGGCCTCGGTGCCTTTGAGCGAATTGCCATAGCGGTTGAGGCCGGGTGACCAAACGGCAACGCTGGCGACGCCCGGCACGATGGCGAGGATGCCGCCGCCGACACCGGATTTCGCAGGCAGCCCGACGCGGTAGGCGAAATCGCCGGAGCCGTCATAGTGGCCACATGTGAGCATAAGCGCGTTCAGGCGGCGGATGCGTTGCGGCAGGATCAGGCGCGGCAGTTTCGGGGTGTCGATCAAAAAGCGTCCGGACATGGCGAGTTGGCGGGCTGTCATTTCAATTGCGCAGTGGTGGAAATACGTACCGAGGGTTTTTTCGGGCGCATTGTTGAGGTTGCCGCAGGACGCAAGAAAATGGGCCAGCGCGAAATTGCGGTGGCCGTGAGTTGTCTCGGAGGCGGCAACGGCTTCGTTGATGTGAATATCGTCGTCGCCTGCGGCAGCGCGGATGAACTGCAGAATTTCAGCAAGGGTTTCGCGCGGCAAGCGACCGGTGAGGATCTCATCGGTGGTGACGATGGCACCCGCGTTGATGAAGGGATTGCGCGGGCGGCCGTTTTCCTGTTCCAGCTGGACGATGGAATTGAACGCTTTGCCTGACGGTTCGCGGCCCACGCGCCGCCAAAGTTGGTCGCCAGATCGCCCCAAGGCGATGGCCAATGTGAAAACCTTGGTGATGGACTGCACCGAAAATGATGTGTCGGCGTCCCCTGCGGTAAAGGTCTCACCGTCGGCGGTTGTAACCGCGATGGCGAACTGAGCGGGGTCGATATGGGCAAGTTCGGGGATATAGCTGGCGACATCGCCCCAGAGATCATCTGCGCGCATGTCGTCGTTGAGCTGGGTCAGAATATCTGGCAGAGGGGACATGAAACGCTCCGAAAGTTTGTCGGGCATCGCTAACAGGAGATCGGTCATGATACCAGTTCAGGGTTTGGCAGGCGCGAAAGTCGCGGTTTTAGGCTTGGGGCGGTCAGGGCTTTCGGCGGCGCGTGCCTTGGCGGCGGGCGGGGCGGTGCCTGTGTGTTGGGACGACAACCCGGCCGCGCGCGACACGGCAGAGGCCGAGGGGTTTGCGTGCCTCGATCTGCTGAAGGCGGGGGCGTTTGACGATGTTGCGCGCCTTGTTGTCAGCCCCGGTATTCCGCATCTTTATCCTGCGCCGAATCCGGTGATTGTGGCGGCGCAGGATGCGGGTGTCGCGGTGGATAATGACATCGGGTTGTTTTTCCAAAGCTTTGCGACCGGGGGCTGGGATGATTTCGACCAGATTCCCAAGATCATCGCTGTCACGGGCTCAAACGGGAAATCCACGACCTCGGCCTTGATTCATCACATTTTGAAACATGCGGGCCGGCCGACGCAATTGGCGGGCAATATCGGACGCGGTGTGCTGGATATCGAGCCTGCGATTGATGGCGAGGTCGTGGTGTTGGAGCTGTCGAGCTACCAGACCGATCTGGCGCGCAATCTGACACCGGATATTGCCGTTTTCACCAACCTCAGCCCCGATCATCTGGACCGCCACGCCGGGATGGGTGGCTATTTTGCCGCCAAGCGTCGGTTGTTTGCCGAAGGTGGCCCGGACCGCGCGATTATCGGTGTGGACGAGGCTGAGGGGCGGTATCTGGCGGGCCAGCTGAGCGAAGGGGCCGCCGATGACCGGGTGATCCGCGTGTCGGTGGATCGCAAGTTGAGCGGGCCAGGCTGGCACGTGTTTGCGCGAAAAGGGTTCTTGTCCGAGTACCGCAAGGGCAAGCAGGTTGGATCGATTGATTTACGCAATGTCACGGGTCTGCCGGGGGCGCATAACCATCAAAACGCCTGTGCGGCCTATGCGGCGTGCCGGTCGTTGGGGTTTGCCCCCAAGGTGATCGACGCGGCGTTTGAAAGTTTTGGTGGCTTGCCCCACCGCAGCCAGACCATCGGCGAGGTACGCGGGGTCAGGTTTGTCAATGACAGCAAGGCGACCAATGTCGACAGTGCGGTCAAGGCTTTGGCGGCGTTTGAGAACATCCGCTGGATTTGCGGCGGGCTTGAAAAAGACGGGGGCTTGGGCGCTTTGGCAGAGGCTTTGCCAACGGTGCGCAAGGCCTATGTGATCGGACGCGAGGCGGCGCAGTTTGCGATGCGTCTGGGGGTTGAGGCCGAGGTATGTGGCACGATGGATGTCGCCGTCGCGCGGGCTGTGGCCGAGGCGGAGGCGGGCGATGTGGTGTTGCTGGCCCCGGCGGCGGCGAGCTTTGACCAGTATGACAGTTTTGAACGGCGCGGTGAGGATTTCGTCACGCGGGTGCAAGCGTTTTTGTGAACCGGTCTCGGGGCGCTGCCCCCACAGTCTCAAGGGGCTGTTCCCCCGGGATTTTAATCCATTTGGAAAGCGCCTAGGGTTTTGCGATATCGCGGGCAGCGGCCATGGCCGAGGACCATGCCCATTGGAAGTTATACCCGCCGAGCCAGCCGGTAACGTCCACGGATTCCCCTATGAAATAGAGGCGGGGAATGGTTTTGGTTTCCATGGTTTTGGAGGACAGCGCGTTGGTGTCGATTCCGCCCAGGGTGACTTCGGCGGTGCGGTAACCTTCGGTGCCGGTGGGGGTCATTGTCCAGTTTGACAGGGTGTCGCAGAGTGTTTGCAGCCGGGCGTCGGACCAGTCGGCGAGGTTGCCGGTCAGGTCGAACTGATTGGCAAGGTGGTCCACCAGACGGCCGGGCAGGTGTTGGGCCAGTTCGGTGGTAAAGTTGCGGCGCCCGTAGATCTGGCGCTGTTCGCGCAATTTTCCCAGCAGGTCATTGGCTGGCAGGATGTTAAGGGTGATTTCCGTGCCTTCGTCCCAATAGCTTGAGGCTTGCAAAATCGCGGGGCCTGACAGGCCCCGGTGGGTGAACAGCAGGGCTTCGTCGAAAGTCGTATCACCAGCGGTGACACGGGCCGGCACTGCGGTGCCCGAGATCGGCGCAAAGCGGGCGTCGGTGAAGGTGAAGGGCACCAGCCCTGCGCGGGTCGGGGTAACAGGAATGCCGAACTGGCTGGCGATGTCATAGGCGCGGCCCGTGGCACCCATCTTGGGGATGGATTTGCCGCCTGAAGCGATGACCAGATGGTCTGCGGTGACAGGCGTGCCGCCGTCAGGGCCGATCAGCGTCATCTTGAAACCGATGTCGGTTTTTTCGATGCCTTCGAGGCTGCTGTTCAGGTGCAGGTCTACCCCTGATTTTTGCATCAGAGCGTGCAGCATGGCGACGATCTGTTTGGCCGAGATATCGCAAAACAACTGCCCCAGAGTTTTTTCATGCCACGTGATACCATGGGCATCGACAAGTTCGATGAAATCCCATTGGGTATAGCGGGCCAGCGCTGATTTCGCGAAATGCGGGTTGGCGCAGATAAAGGCATCGGGCGTGCAGTGCATGTTGGTAAAGTTGCAGCGCCCGCCACCCGATATACGAATTTTTTCGCCCGGCGCTTTTGCGTGATCGACGACAAGCACCGACCCGCCCGCATGGGCGGCGCACATCATACCGGCGGCTCCGGCACCAAGGATCACTGTGGTGTAATGCATGGCACGCGCTTTGCCCCACAGGGGGCCACGCGTCAAGGGCGTGCGGGCGGTGGCGGCTTTGCGCGAGGAGGTGGAAAACAGACTAGCCGTGCCTAGCAAATGGGGTTAGACTGTAAGCTAGACCCCGAAAAGGGGCGGTTTGAGGCAGTGTAAGGCAGATATTACCATGACAGAGATGGTCTATGGCGCGGTTCCCGTTCGCGATGCGGAGCCTGTTCTTCCCAAGTGGTGGCGTACGATCGACAAATGGGCGATGTCTTGCATCCTCATGTTGTTTGCCGTCGGCATTCTGCTGGGGCTGGCCGCGTCGCCGCCCTTGGCCGCTAAAAACGGTTTTGACTCGTTTCACTATGTCCAGCGCCAAGCGGTGTTCGGCTTTCTTGCCATCATCGCGATGCTGTTGACATCGATGCTGTCGCCCACGGTTGTGCGGCGTTTGGCGGTCGTCGGTTTTCTGGTGTCTTTTGTGGCGCTTGCGCTGCTGCCGTTCTTCGGCACGGATTTCGGCAAAGGTGCGGTGCGCTGGTATTCGATGGGTTTTGCGTCCTTTCAACCCTCCGAGTTTTTGAAGCCGGGGTTCGTGGTGGTCGCCGCGTGGATGATGGCCGCCTCGCTTGAGATCAACGGACCGCCCGGCAAGACGTGGTCCTTTGCGCTGTGCATCGCGATTGTCTTGATGCTGGCCTTGCAGCCTGACTTTGGTCAGGCCTGTCTGGTGTTGTTCGGCTGGGGGGTTATGTATTTCATTGCCGGTGCACCGCTGGTGTTGCTGGTCGGTATGGCCGGTCTGGTCGTTGTTGCGGGCAGCGTCGCCTATTCCAATTCCGAACATTTCGCACGCCGCATTGACGGGTTTCTATCGCCTGACGTCGACCCACGCACCCAGTTGGGATATGCGACCGATGCGATCCGCGAAGGCGGTCTGTTCGGCGTGGGCGTGGGCGAGGGACAGGTGAAATGGTCGCTGCCCGATGCCCATACGGATTTTATTATTGCTGTGGCCGCCGAAGAATACGGGCTGATCCTGGTGATGTGTGTGATCGCGCTTTATGGTGTGGTGGTGGTTAGGTCGTTGCTGCGTCTGGTGCGCGAACGTGATCCCTTCATCCGCCTTGCGGGCACAGGATTGGCGTGCATGTTCGGCGTGCAGGCAATGATCAACATGGGCGTCGCCGTGCGGTTGCTGCCGGCCAAGGGCATGACCTTGCCTTTTGTCAGTTATGGCGGGTCTTCGGTGATTGCCTCTGGCATCGCAGTTGGTATGCTATTGGCCTTCACACGGTCGCGGCCCCAAGGGCAAATTAGCGATCTTTTGGGTCGGGGACGAAACAGATGACATCACCTTTGCTGATCATCGCAGCAGGCGGCACCGGCGGGCACATGTTTCCCGCCCAAGCGCTGGCCGAAGTGATGCTGGCGCGTGGTTGGCGTGTCAAGTTAAGCACCGATGCGCGCGGTGCGCGCTATACGGGCGGCTTTCCGCATACGGTCGAGATCCAGCAGATCAGCAGTGCCACTTTTGCACGCGGCGGACTTTTGGCCAAGGCGCTGGTGCCGTTTCGTATTTTCGGCGGCGTGGTTGGCGCTGCTTTTGGTATGTTGCGTGACAAGCCTGCGGTGGTTGTGGGGTTTGGCGGGTATCCGTCGATCCCGGCGCTGGCTGCGGCATGGATGTTGGGCAAGCCGCGGATGATCCACGAACAAAACGGTGTTCTGGGGCGGGTAAACACAATTTTTGCCAAGCGCGTCGATGCAGTGGCCTGCGGGACCTGGCCCACGACATTACCCGAAGGGGTCGAAGCGCATCACGTCGGCAATCCGGTGCGCGGTTCGGTTCTGGAACGCGCGGGTGCTGGCTATATCGCGCCGGGCGATTACCCGATGGAATTGCTTGTCATGGGCGGCAGTCAAGGTGCCCGTATTTTAAGCGAAGTCGTGCCGCCTGCCATCGCGAACCTGCCGATGGAGATGCTGCGCAACATTCGCGTCAGCCATCAGGCCCGCGACGAAGATGGTGAACGGGTCGCCAAGTTTTACGCGGAAAATGGCATCAATGCCGATGTGCAGCCGTTTTTCCATGACGTGCCGCGCCGCATGTCCGAAGCCCAACTGGTGATCAGCCGCGCAGGCGCGTCAAGCGTGGCGGATCTGTCGGTAATCGGACGGCCCTCAATCCTGATCCCTTATGCTGCGGCGACGGGGGATCACCAAACCGCCAATGCACGCGGTTTGGTCGATGCAGGGGCGGCGATTTTGGTGCCCGAAGATATGGCCAACCCCGACAGTCTAAGCGCACAAATCGAAATGGTATTGGGAAGTCCCGACGGGGCGCTGCAGATGGCGCGGGCCGCACTGTCAGTGGGCAAACCCGATGCCGCAGAAGAATTGGCCCAGATGGTGGAAGCCTTGGCAAACAAAGGAAAACAGACATGAACGCAGCAACCAAGCTTCCTACGGATGTGGGGCCGATCCATTTTGTGGGCATCGGTGGCATCGGTATGTCGGGCATTGCCGAAGTGTTGCTGAACCAAGGTTACCGCGTGCAGGGCTCTGACCTGAAGGCCACCAAAATCACCGACCGCCTTGTCCAACTGGGGGCAACTGTGTTCGAAGGCCAGCGCGCCGAGAATATCGAGGGTGCCGAAGTTATCGTGATCTCGTCGGCGATCAAACCGGGCAATCCCGAATTGGACGCTGCGCGTTTTGCGGGTCTGCCCATCGTGCGCCGCGCCGAGATGCTGGCCGAGCTGATGCGCCTGAAGTCCAACATCGCCGTCGCTGGCACCCACGGCAAGACCACGACCACCACGATGGTGGCGGAACTGCTGGTTAAGGGCGGCATTGATCCGACCGTTGTGAACGGCGGCATCATCCACGCCTACGGTTCAAACGCGCGGATGGGGCAGGGCGAATGGATGGTGGTCGAGGCCGACGAATCCGACGGCACGTTCAACCGCCTTCCTGCAACCATCGCCATCGTGACCAACATCGACCCTGAACACATGGAACACTGGGGGGATTTTGACACGCTGCGTCAGGGGTTCCTTGATTTCGTTTCGAACATTCCGTTTTACGGTCTGGCGATCTGCTGTATTGACCACCCCGAAGTGCAGGCGTTGGTCGGCAAGATCACGGACCGCCGCGTGATGACCTATGGCTTTAATGCCCAGGCCGATGTGCGCGCAGTCAACCTGCACTACAAGGCGGGCGTGGCGCATTTCGACATCCAGTTCCAGAACGAAGACATCACGATCAAGGATTGCACCTTGCCGATGCCGGGCGATCACAACGTGTCGAACGCCTTGGCCGCCGTTGCCGTGTCGCGCCACCTTGGGATCAAGGGCGAAGAAATCCGTGCCGCTTTGGCGGGCTTTGGCGGCGTTAACCGGCGCTTTACCAAGGTGGGCGAAGTGGACGGTGTGTCGATTATTGATGACTACGGTCACCATCCGGTTGAAATTACTGCCGTTCTCAAGGCGGCGCGCCAAGCGACCGAAGGGCGTGTGATCGCCGTGCACCAGCCACACCGCTACAGCCGCCTAAGCCACCATTTCGATGAATTCTGCGCCTGTTTTAATGACGCCGATGTGGTGGGCATTGCCGAAGTCTATGCCGCCGGAGAAGACCCGATCGAGGGGGCGAGCCGCGATGATCTGGTCGCAGGGCTGATCCGCCACGGACACCGCCATGCCCGTGCCGTCCAAAGCGAAGGCGATCTGGCAAGGCTGGTCAGGGAACAGGCCGGCCCGGGCGATATGGTGGTCTGTTTGGGGGCCGGTACGATCAGCACTTGGGCCAATGGTCTGCCCGCCGCCCTTGAGGCGATGAAAAAGGAAACCGTCTAGGTGGCGCTGGTCTGGCTTTGCCTTCTCTGGGTTTTTCTCTCGGCCGGGGTCGCAACCCTGCCGCTGCGGGTCCAATATGTGCCCGGCGCGATACTGCTGGTTGCCGCACCGGTGTTGATCGTGATGATCGGCCTTCAGGTCGGCTGGCTTTATACCTTGCTTGCGCTGGCTGCCTTTGTGTCGATGTTCCGCAACCCCTTGCGGTTCTTGCTGGCAAAGCTGCGCGGACAAAACCCGGAGGTGCCCAGATGAGCCTGTCGTTTATCCTTGCCTGTCTGTGGGCGGTGGTTGCCAATGTTCTGGCGATGACACCCAGTTCTGACAACCACTGGCGCAACGCCTATATCCTGATTGCAATCGGCATCCCGATCTTGGGTTATGTCACCATGCAACACGGGCCATGGGCCGGTTTGTTGGTGCTGGCGGGAGGCTGTTCGGTACTGCGCTGGCCAGTGATCTATCTGATGCGCTGGCTGCGGCGTAGTGCAGTAAGGGGACCAGCGGAATGAACGGCACCCTTGCGCTGTTGATCGCTGTGCTGGCTGTCTTGATGCTGGCATCTGGGTGGTGCGGCTATTCCAAACGGTTCTTGGGATTTTTGGGCGTGCTTGTCGTGGGCCTTGTGCTGAACGGTGCGTGGATGATCTGGGGTCTTGGGGCAAAACCATTCGAGACACCGGTGATTGCAGCCCAAATGGCGGCGGTGGGCTATGCGCTTTGCGCGTTTGGCACCGGCTGGCTGATCGGGCGTCTGGTCCGGCAGTTGCGGGCGACCCGCGTTGAAAAAGGCGCGAATACATGACCGGTGTGGACAAAGGCGCACCGCAGCCCAAAATTTCAGTCCCCGACATGCGTGGCAAGCTGACACCACAGCGCCCGCTGAACGACCTGACGTGGCTGCGCGTGGGCGGGGCGGCGGATTATTTGTATCAACCCGCTGATGCCGATGATCTGGCTGCGTTCATGACTGCCGTACCGTCCGATATCGCGGTTTTCCCGATGGGCGTCGGGTCCAACCTGATCGTGCGTGATGGTGGTCTGCGTGCTGCGGTAATCCGGCTGGGGCGCGGTTTCAATGCGATCGAAATTTCTGACGGGCAGGTGATTGCCGGGGCGGCCGCACTGGATGCCCATGTCGCCCGCAAGGCGGCGGATGCCGGCCTTGACCTGACGTTTTTGCGCACCATTCCGGGCAGCATCGGCGGCGCAGTGCGCATGAACGCAGGGTGTTATGGCAGCTATACGGCGGATCATTTTGTCAGCGCCCAAGCAATCACGCGGGCAGGCGACCGGATCACGCTGACCGCCCAAGACCTGAAGTTCGAATACCGCCAAACCGTGCTGGACGAGGGCTGCGTGATTATCTCGGCCACCTTCGCGCCGCCAACCGGTGACCCCGACACACTGCACAGCCGCATGGCAGACCAATTGCGCAAGCGCGATGAAACCCAACCCACCAAGGACCGCAGCGCCGGATCAACCTTTCGCAACCCTGCCGGTTTTTCCAGCACGGGGCAGGCTGATGACAGCCATGCGCTGAAGGCGTGGAAGGTGATCGACGACGCCGGACTGCGCGGTGCAACCCTGGGTGGCGCACAGATGAGCCCCAAGCATCCCAACTTCTTGATTAACACCGGCGGTGCAACGGCGGCAGAACTTGAAGCTTTAGGCGAAGATGTGCGAAAAAAGGTTTACGATTCCAGCGGTATCACGCTAGAGTGGGAAGTTATGCGGATCGGCGAACCATAATCGTCCGGGCGCACAGGCACGTCACCGCATTGCGGTAAATCTAAGATAAATAAGGGTCACCAAAGACCCGATTAAAAAGGCACGTTGAGTGGGAATGTCGAGCAGGACACCCCCGAAAGTGGCGGTATTGATGGGTGGCCCTTCGGCTGAGCGCGAAGTGTCATTGTCAACAGGGCGCGCATGCGCCGCCGCTTTGCGGGACAGAAATTTTGACGTCGTAGAGGTCGATGCCGGCCCCGATCTGTGCGCTGACCTGCGTGCCGTGGCCCCTGATGTCGTGCTGAATTGCCTGCACGGTCGCTGGGGCGAAGACGGCTGCGTCCAAGGTATCCTTGAATGGATGCACATTCCTTACAGCCACTCCGGCGTGTTGGCTTCGGCCCTTGCGATGGACAAACAGCGCAGCAAAGATGTGTTCCGCGCCGAAGGCCTGCCCATTGTGGACAGCATTATCGCGTTGGCGTCCGACGTGCGTGCGGCCCATGTGATGGAGCCGCCCTATGTGGTGAAACCCAACAACGAGGGATCATCGGTCGGCGTCTATCTGGTGGATATCGAAAACAACGGCCCGCCGCAGTTGGACGACGATATGCCTGACCTTGTGATGGTCGAAAAATTTGCCGCTGGCCGCGAGTTGACGACAACCGTGATGGGCCAGCGTGCCCTGACGGTCACCGATATTCTGACCACCGGCTGGTATGATTACGACGCGAAATACAAAGAAGGCGGATCGACCCATGTTGTGCCCGCCGACATCCCCCAAGAGATTTTCGAGCTGTGCATGGAATACGCCCTGCGCGCGCATAACGCGCTTGGCTGTCGTGGTGTCAGCCGCACGGATTTCCGCTGGGATGAAACCCGCGGTGCCGATGGTCTGATCCTGCTGGAAACCAATACCCAGCCCGGCATGACCCCCACATCGCTGTCGCCCGAACAGGCGCAGGCGGTGGGCATTTCCTTTGACGATCTGTGCGCCTGGATGGTGGAGGACGCCTCGTGTCATCGCTGATCAACCGCGTCAAACCTTCCAAATCCGTGCGGCCCGACCCTGCGCCGTCCCGTTGGGCGTGGCGGATGCAACGGCTGATGCTGACGCCGACTTTTCGGTTCGGGCTGCGGATCGGTATGCCGTTTTGCCTGTCGATGATCGCGGGCACGATCTATCTGGCGGATGATGCGCGGCGGGGGCAGATCACTGATATCTATACCAACACCCGTGCCAGCATTGAACAGCGTCCTGAATTCATGGTCAAACTGATGGCGATCGACGGGGTCCAAGACCAGCTGGCCGCCGATGTGCGTGCCGCTTTGCCGATCGAATTTCCCACCAGCTCTTTCGATCTGGACCTGCCGGTGATGCGCGCCACCTTGATGGAGCTGCCGGGCGTCAAGCAGGCAACCTTGCGCATCAAACCCGGCGGGTTGCTGCATGTCGACGTGCAGCCGCGTGTTCCCGTGGCTGTGTGGCGCACCGAAGACGGGTTGGTTCTGGTGGATATCGAAGGTCGCGCAATCGGCACCATCGCCCATCGGGGCGAGCGGAACGATTTGCCGCTTGTGGTAGGGGACGGGGCCGATGCCCACCTGACCGAGGCGCTTCAACTAAGCCGCGCTGCGACCCCTTTGGGCGACCGGTTGCGTGGGTTGGTACGCATGGGCGCGCGGCGTTGGGATATCGTGCTGGACCGCGACCAGCGGATCTTGTTGCCCGAAACCGGCGCGGTTCAGGCGCTGGAACGGGTGATCGCGCTGGAAGGCGCACAAGAAGTTTTGACCCGTGACGTTGCGCGGGTCGATATGCGGTTGGCGCAAAGACCAACCGTTCAAATGAATAAAGAGGCCACCCAAGAATGGTGGCGTATCAGGCAGATTTCGGGGCAATGAGAATATGATGGACCTATACGGTAGTCAGCGGTCGATGCGGCACATGCGCAAGCTGGCGATGCAGCGCGGGGTTGTGGCAATCTTGGATGTGGGCACCTCGAAAATTGCCTGTCTTGTGTTGCGCTTTGACGGCTCGGGCCGGATGTCCGAAGAAGGCGAGATCGGGTCACTTGCGGGTCAGTCCGGCTTTCGGGTGATCGGTGCGGCGACAACGCGGTCGCGCGGTGTCCGCTTTGGCGAAATCTGTGCCATGCAAGAAACCGAACGCGCTGTGCGCACCGCATTGCAGGCCGCACAAAAGATGGCCAACATCCGCGTTGACCACGTGATCGCCTGTTTCTCGGGGGCCGAGCCACGCAGCTATGGCTTGGACGCGACCATTGATCTTGAGGGGCAGGTCGTATCGGAACAGGATGTGGCGCAGGTGCTGGCCAGCTGCGATGTCCCCGAATACGGCGAGGACCGCGAAGTGCTGCACGCGCAGCCCGTCAACTTTGCAATTGATAACCGGTCCGGTCTGTCGGACCCGCGCGGGCAATTGGGCAATGCCCTGTCCGTTGACATGCACATGCTGACCGTCGATGCGGCAGCCGTCCAGCATCTGGCCCATTGCATCAAACGCTGTGATCTGGAACTGGCGGGGATCGCGTCGTCATCCTATGTCTCGGGGATTTCATCACTGGTTGAGGATGAACAAGAACTGGGGGCCGCTTGCATTGATTTTGGCGGCGGGTCTACGTCGGTGTCGATCTTTATCCGCAAACATATGATTTATGCCGATAGCGTGCGCATGGGCGGGGATCACATCACGTCGGACATCTCGATGGGATTGCAGGTTCCGACCGCAAATGCCGAGCGGATCAAGACATTCTATGGCGGGGTACATGCGACAGGTATGGACGACCGCGAGATGATTGATATCGGTGGCGACACCGGTGATTACGAACACGACCGGCGCACCGTCAGCCGCGCCGAACTGATCGGCATCATGCGCCCCCGCGTCGAAGAGATTTTGGAAGAAGTCCGCGCGCGTCTGGATGCTGCCGGGTTCGACCACCTTCCCAGCCAGCAGATCGTGCTGACCGGCGGCGGCAGCCAGATTCCGGGACTTGACGGGCTTGCCAGCCGCATTCTGGGGCAGCAGGTGCGTCTTGGCCGTCCCTTGCGCGTGCATGGCTTGCCGCAGGCGGCCACGGGCCCCGGCTTTGCCTCGGCTGTGGGGTTGGCGCTGTTTGCCGCGCATCCCCAAGACGAGTGGTGGGATTTCGATATTCCTGCCGATCGTTATCCGGCACGGTCGCTTAAGCGCGCTGTCAAGTGGTTCAGAGACAATTGGTAGCCCCACATGCGGTGTGGAAACCGAAATCCTGCGAGAAGTGGCAAAAAAGCGCCCAGATACTGTGGCAAAACTGTGTTTTTTAGGTGACGCACCAGTCTATTCTCTGTAAGATCGTGTTAACTGATCGAAAAAATGCCCCGCAAGCGGGCAAAACAATACAGGCGGACGGCTCATGACACTTAACCTTTCCATGCCAGGACAAAGCGACCTCAAGCCCCGGATTACCGTTTTCGGTGTCGGCGGGGCAGGCGGTAACGCCGTGAACAACATGATCGAGAAGAACCTCGATGGTGTTGAATTCGTGGTGGCAAACACCGATGCGCAAGCGTTGCAGCAGGCCAAGGCCGAAAGCCGCATCCAGCTTGGCATGAAAGTCACCGAAGGTCTGGGCGCAGGCGCGCGGGCCTCTGTCGGGGCTGCCGCCGCCGAAGAGAGCATTGAGCAGATCGTTGATCACCTTGCCGGTGCGCACATGTGTTTCATCACGGCTGGTATGGGCGGGGGCACCGGGACAGGTGCTGCACCGATCATCGCACAGGCTGCACGTGAATTGGGTGTTCTGACCGTAGGCGTCGTGACCAAGCCGTTCCAGTTCGAAGGCAACAAGCGTATGCGTCAGGCCGAGGAGGGTGTTGAAGCCCTGCAAAAGGTCGTCGATACGCTGATCATCATTCCGAACCAGAACCTGTTCCGTCTGGCGAACGAGAAAACCACATTCACCGAAGCATTCTCCATGGCGGATGATGTTTTGTACCAAGGTGTTAAGGGCGTGACCGATCTGATGGTTCGTCCCGGCCTGATCAACCTCGACTTTGCTGACGTTCGCGCCGTAATGGACGAAATGGGCAAAGCCATGATGGGCACAGGCGAGGCCGAGGGCGAAGATCGCGCGATCCAAGCCGCAGAAAAAGCCATCGCAAACCCGCTGCTGGACGAAATCAGCCTGCGCGGCGCGAAGGGTGTTCTGATCAACATCACCGGCGGTCACGACCTGACCCTGTTCGAACTGGACGAAGCGGCCAACCGCATTCGCGAAGAAGTCGACCCGGATGCCAACATCATCGTTGGTTCCACTCTGGACACCGAAATGGGTGGCATGATGCGCGTGAGCGTTGTCGCAACAGGAATTGATGCGGTTGACGTGAACACGGAAATGCCCGTGCCGCGCCGTTCCATGTCGCAGCCTTTGCAGCAAAAAACAGTCGTCGCAGCACCTGCGCCCGCAGAGCAGGCACTTGCGCCAATCGCGGCTCAGGCTGTGCAGGTCGAATACGAAGAAGACCAGCCACAGCTGTTCGAAGACGCAGCGTCGCACGGTCAGGGTGGTTACTCGGATGATGTGTTCGAGGATGTTTCATCCGATGCAGACGATCTGCCACCCCCGGCATACCGTCCGGAAGTGGCCTCGTTCGAGCCGCGCCGGGAAGTATACGAAGAAGAAACAGCGCAAGAAGCATTCGTAGCACCGCGCGCACCGGCACCCGGCACACCATCGCCAGAAGCCTTGGCACGTTTGCGTGCTGCGGCCCAAAAAGCAGCGCCACAATCCCAGCCGCGTCCGCAGCCTCAGCAGCGTTCGCAGCCAGCAGCCCCCGAGCAGGGCGAGAAGCGTTTCGGTATCAATTCCCTGATCAACCGCATGACCGGTCACGCCGAAGCAGAGGCCCCGCAGCGCCCCGCGCGCCAGCAGCCTCCGGTTCAGACCCGCGCTTCTTCTGCCGCGCCACAGCCACGTGATGTGCAGGACGAAGATCAAGAGCGTATCGAGATCCCAGCGTTCCTGCGCCGTCAGGCGAACTAAGCGCAGCGACACGCAGCTGACCAGATCTGAAAAGGCCATCCAACCGGGTGGCCTTTTTGCTTTTCAGCGCAGGGATATTTGCCGCGTTGCAGCAATTTCGACAGTAACATGACTGAAATATGTGAGTGTTTGACACATAAATCTTCACGCTTTTCGATGTGTGGTCGGTTTAAATGCCTGGCTTAATTATTATAATTCAATAGGTTGGTGTCATGTGGGCGCATTCGCGCCCGATTGTGACAGTGATGTTTCAGACCGTAGTAATCCTTGAATTGAGCATTCGGAACCGTGCCGCTAGATCATTGTTTAACTTAGACAGATGATCTTTGGGCATTGGAATCGTATCGTGCAGACAACCATCAAGACAGCGATCAGCTTTAGCGGCAAGGGCCTACACTCTGGCCAGCCTGCAACTGTAACGATCCGTCCGGCAGGTGCACATCACGGCATCTGGTTCTCGCGCAGCGATGTGCATGTTGGCGACCGGCTTATTCCGGCCCGCTGGGATGCCGTGAACCGGTCGCCCCTGTGTACCAAGCTGGAAAATGCGGCTGGTCTTTCTGTGTCCACTGTCGAACACCTGATGGCGGCACTTGCGGGCTGTGGCATTCACAATGCGTTGATCGAAATTGATGGCGGCGAAGTGCCGATCCTCGACGGGTCTGCGGCCCCGTTTGTACGCGGTATCATGCAGCGGGGCGTGCGTGCCTTGTCCGCACCCGTGCGTGCGTTCGAAGTGCTCAAGTCTGTGACCGTGATGGATGGCGATGCGTCTGCAACCATTGCGCCAAGTCACACAATGGTTATCGATTTTGAAATTGATTTCGTGGATGCCGCAATTGGCCGCCAAAAGAAATCACTTGTCATGAACAACGGATCGTTTGCACGTGAATTGTGCGACAGCCGCACCTTCTGCCGTCAGGCGGATGTGCTGTCGATGCAGGCAAACGGTCTGGCACTTGGGGGCAACCCCGGTGAAAACGCTGTCGTGTTTGATGGCGACAAAGTTCTCAGCCCCGGTGGTCTGCGCCATGCTGACGAACCTGTGCGCCATAAAATGCTGGACGCTTTGGGCGATCTGGCGTTGGCGGGTGCGCCGCTGATTGGCCACTATACCGGCGTGCGTGCGGGTCATTCGCTGACCAACACATTGCTGCGTGCACTGTTTGCCACGCCCGGTGCGGTGCGTCTGGTGGAATGTGACATGGAAATGTCCGCACGCCTGCCCGGATACGGTCTGGTGTGGGACGAGATCCCCGCCGTTGCGTGAACACGCAATGACCCGCGTTGCGAGGTTGAAACTCTGCACGCGCTTGTTTAATCCTATATCGAAGACAGCTGGCAGCAATGAGTGCTGCGCACTTAGCAATGCCTAATGCCCGTTTTGTTGCGCAGTTTATTGTGCTAGCAACGGGCAGGTGCGTATCGTAAACGTGGCTGGTGGAATGAAACGAGGGTGTTTAGCATGACAGGTGCGAAGTCGCGCAAGCGGTTGGTCGGTGCGGTGCTTGTGGTTGCGGCCTTGGGCGCATGCGGGGGCGGCCAAGATACAGGCCGCGTTACCAATAGTTTCTTTAACCCGCAGGAAGTGCCGCTGGAAACCTATTCCGCCGAGCAGATTTACGAGCGTGGCGAATTTGAACTGAACCGCAAGCGCCCTGCTGAAGCGGCCGAGTATTTCTCGGAGATCGAACGTCTGTACCCCTATTCGGAATGGGCAAAGCGCGCGCTTATCATGCAGGCCTTTGCCTTTCATCAAGACCAGGATTATCCCAACAGCCGGTCCGCCGCGCAGCGTTTCATCGATTTCTTCCCCGATGATGACGACGCGGCCTATGCCAGCTATCTTTTGGCGCTCAGCTATTATGATCAGATCGACGAGGTCGGGCGCGATCAGGGGCTGACTTTTCAGGCGCTGCAATCGTTGCGTCAGGTCATCGAAGTGTATCCCGACAGCGAATATGCCCGCGCAGCGGTGCTGAAATTCGATCTGGCGTTCGACCATCTGGCCGGCAAAGAGATGGAAGTCGGGCGCTATTACCTGCGTCGCAAGCATTACACCGCATCGATCAACCGGTTCCGGGTTGTGGTCGAAGACTTCCAGACAACCTCGCACACTGCCGAAGCCCTGCACCGCTTGGTCGAGGCCTATCTGTCGCTTGGCCTTACCGACGAGGCACAGACCGCAGGGGCAATCCTTGGGTTTAACTACCAATCGACCGAATGGTACGCCGCCAGCTATGCCTTGCTGACCGGTAAGGGCCTCGAGATGAAGTCGCTCGGCAACAACTGGCTCAGTGCGATTTACCGCCAAAGCATCAGAGGCGATTGGATCTGATACGTCCCGCCCGACGGTCCCACACGGAAATTTATCCATGTTACGCGGCTTAGATATCTCGGATATGCTGATCATCGACCGGCTGGAACTTGCGTTTCAGCCGGGTTTGAACGTTTTGACGGGTGAAACGGGCGCAGGCAAATCGATCTTGCTCGACAGTTTGGGCTTTGTTCTGGGCTGGCGTGGCCGCGCGGATCTGGTGCGCCAAGGGGCCGCACAGGGCGAGGTTACGGCCTGGTTTGACCTGCCCGACGGGCATGCCGCCCATGCTGTGCTAGAAGAGGCTGGCCTGCCCAGCGGTCCAGAACTGATCTTGCGGCGCATTAACGGGTCGGACGGGCGCAAAACCGCGTGGGTCAATGATCGTCGCTGTTCGGGCGAGGTGCTGCGCGCCTTGTCGGAAACCTTGGTTGAACTGCACGGCCAGCATGATGACCGCGGTTTGCTGGACCCCAAAGGCCACCGCGCCATTCTGGATGAATTTGCCGCCAACGCCGCCCTGCGCGATTCATTGCGCAAGGCGTGGTCTGCACTGGCCGCAGCCCGCAAGGCGGCCAAGGTTGCTGCCGCTGAACGCGACGCCATTGCCGCCGAAGAAGAATTCTTGCGCCACGCGGTCGGCGAATTGGACAAGCTGAACCCGCAAGCGGGCGAAGAAGCCGAACTGGATGTGCGCCGCCGCACGATGCAGAGCGCCGAGAAAATCCGGTCTGATGTCGTGAATGCCTATGAGATGATGGGGCAGAGCGGGGCGGAAACCCAGCTGGGCGATGCGCTGCGGTGGTTGGACGGCGTGGCGGACAAGGCTGATGGTACGCTCGAGGCCCCGATGGCCGCGCTGTCACGTGCGATCATCGAACTGGACGAGGCGATGGAGGGCGTGGTGGCCGCAATCGACACCATGTCGTTTAACCCGCTTGAGCTGGAAGAAACCGAGGAACGCCTGTTCGCGATCCGCGCCCTTGCGCGCAAACACGAAGTCGCCCCCGATGATCTGGCCGGCTTCGCCGACACGCTGCGCAGCAAACTGGACGCGCTGGACGCGGGCGAGGCGGCACAAGCAGGGCTTGAGAAAGCCGTGCGCGATGCTCAAGCCGCCTATGACAGTGCCGCCGACGCGTTGACTGCTGTGCGCACCAAGGCCGCCGTAAAGCTGGACAAAGCCGTCGCCGCGGAACTTGCCCCCCTCAAGATGGAGCGCGCGGTGTTCCAGACCCAGATCACCGCCGATGCGGCCGGCCCCGAAGGGCGCGATGCCGTGTCCTTTACTGTGGCCACCAACCCCGGCGCACCTGCGGGCCCGTTGGGCAAGATCGCGTCAGGAGGGGAACTTAGCCGCTTTTTGCTGGCGCTGAAGGTGTGTTTGGCCAAGGGACAGACCGGGCTAACGATGATCTTCGATGAAATCGACCGCGGCGTTGGCGGGGCCACTGCCGATGCGGTGGGGCGGCGGTTGGCGGCGTTGTCACAGGGCGGTCAGGTGCTTGTCGTGACCCATTCGCCGCAGGTTGCAGCCCTTGGCGCGCATCACTGGCGGGTCTCCAAATCGGTGTCGAAAGGCATGACGTTGTCGACCGTCACGCCGCTGTCAGACCCCGAGCGTGTGGATGAAGTTGCGCGGATGTTGGCAGGCGATACCATCACCGATGCCGCCCGCGCCGCCGCGCGCGAACTTTTGGGCGACCAATTCGCAGGCTGACGCAGGTCAGGCACACTGTGGGGGTTTTAACGCGCCATCGTTCGTCCTAGACAGGATATAGTCCCCGATCAAAAGCAGGCATGGCCTTGAACCCGCGTCCTTATCTGATCCAACAATATGATGTTGCCTGCGGCAAGGCCCGCGTGGGCTGGGATGTGCTGCGCCTCAAGGGGCCGGGCAAGGTCACCTTTTGGTTTATTGCCCTTATGGTGGGCATCGCGGCGGGATTTGCCGCACTGTTTTTCCGCAAGGGAATCAATGCGATACAGGCGTTTCTTTACGGTACGGATGACGTGCAGCATCTGCACAGCTTTATTGGCAGTCTCGACTGGTATTGGGTCGTTTTGATCCCGACGGTCGGCGGGCTGCTGGTCGGGGTGATATTGCATAACTTCACACGCGATGCGCGGGTCCGCAGCGTCAGCGACGTGATTTTGGGTGCGGCGATGCATGACGGTCGGGTTGAAACACGGGCGGGGCTGGCGTCGGCTTTGGCGTCGATGATCACGCTCAGCACCGGTGGATCCTCTGGCCGCGAAGGGCCGGTGGTGCATTTGGCCGCGGTGATTTCTACCCTCGTTAGCCGCCGCATCAACGCCAGCGGCATCACGGGGCGCGATCTGCTGGGCTGCGCAGTGGCAGCTGCGGTTTCAGCCAGCTTTAACGCCCCGATTGCCGGCGCGCTTTTTGCGCTCGAGGTTGTGCTGCGGCATTTTGCGGTTCATGCGTTTGCGCCGATCGTGATTGCGTCCGCTGCGGGGACGGTGATCAACCGGATGGAATTCGGCGGGCTGACTGAATTTGCGCTGCCCAAGATTGGCGATGTGGCGTTCTATGCAGAACTACCTGCGTTTTTGTTGCTTGGGTTGACCTGCGGTGTGGTGGCCGTCGTGCTGATGCGCAGTATTTTCTGGGCCGAAGACATCGGCAACTTCATTCAAGACAAGGCCCGGCTCCCCCGCTATCTGCGCCCCTGTGCGGCGGGCGCAATCTTGGGGGTTATTGCGCTTTGGTTCCCCCATATCATCGGTGTCGGCTACGAGACGACAACACGCGCGCTGGCGGGCAATATGGTCCTGAATGAAGCATTGGTTTTTGCGGTACTCAAGATCATCGCGGTGTCGATCACCTTGGGCGGGCGCATGGGGGGCGGGGTGTTTTCGCCGTCCTTGATGTTGGGTGCGCTGACCGGTCTGGCCTTTGGGCTGATCGCAACGGGGGTGTTTCCCAATGTGTCGGGCGTCACATCTCTTTATGCGCTGGCAGGGATGGGGGCGGTCGCGGCCGCCGTGCTGGGGGCACCGATTTCGACCACGTTGATTGTGTTTGAACTGACGGGCGACTGGCAGACCGGTTTGGCGGTAATGATCGCTGTCAGCCTGTCCACGGCGCTGGCGTCACGCATGGTCGACCGCAGTTTTTTCCTGACCCAGATGGAGCGGCGCGGCGTGCATCTGGCCGCTGGTCCGCAGGCCTATTTGTTGGCGATGTTCGTGGTGGCGCGGATCATGCGCCGCCCGGATGATCCGCGTGCGGCCGACGAGGAAACCTGCTGGACCCTCATCAAAGAGGGGACATATATCGACGGCACCGCCACGCTTGAGGCTGCGATGCCGATCTTTGAACAATCAGGGGTTGCATTCATTCCGGTTGTGACTTTGAAACCTGATTCGCCGCCCGAATTGTTGGGGGCTCTGTTCCAAGTGGACGCTTTGAAGGCCTATAACCGTGCCTTGGCGGATACTGCCGCCGAAGAGCATTCGTAATTGTAGCGCATGGAATAACAATGACGCAGCGCCTTTGTGATTGTCGTTGATCCGTCTTCAACCAACTCAAATGAGGCAATTTCATGGCTTAACGACGGTGAGAATTAGGTTAATCTAACCTTAACTTTATTTGAGGGGATTGATTTATGTTGGGCTTGCTTTTGCTACCCGCTTTGGCACTTTTTGGTGCGGCCGGATTGTTCAGTGACGATGACAATGACACTGAAACAACCGATCAGATGCAGGATGATCCGGATGCTTTGGTGAACACCCAGATCGGCACAATTGGCAACGACCTGCTGACCGGCACAGGGGCCATGGATGATCTGAACGGCCTTGAGGGCGACGACACGATCAACGGTTTTGGCAATGACGATTACTTGGTTGGTGGCACTGGCGACGACAGCATTTCAGGTGGCGGTGGTCTGAACACCATCGAAGGGAATGACGGTGATGACACGCTGAATGGTGGCCCGCAGGCGGACACTATTGATGGCGGTGCCGGTGCCGATCTTCTGACCGGCTTTGGCGATGACGACATGCTGCTTGGCGGCGACGGCACCGACCTGCTGCGCGGCGGTACTGGGAATGATACGCTGCTGGGTGAAAACGGCAATGACACGCTGGATGGCGGTGCTGGTGACGATTCCCTTGAGGGGAATTTTGGTGACGATAGCCTTGCCGGTTTTGGCGGGCAGGATACGCTAGTGGGCGGCAATGGCGCGGATTACCTTGATGGCGGCGACGGGGCCGACACGTTGTTTGGCAACGGCTTGGCCGATACGCTGTTTGGCGGCAAAGGCAACGACGTCCTGCGCGGCGGCACCAACAACGATCTGCTGAACGGCGGGTCGGGCAACGATGATATTCAGGGCAATTTTGGCGCTGATACTCTGTTTGGCGGTCGCGGTTTTGATACGCTCAGCGGCGGTGAGGGCTTTGATTACCTTGCTGGCAACGATGGCAATGACGAACTGTACGGCAACGACGGTAACGACGGCCTGAACGGCGGCGCGGGCAACGATTCCCTGTTCGGCGGCACTGGCAATGACACGCTTAGCGGTTTGTCCGGTGACGATTTGCTGGACGGCATGGGCGGCAACGACCTGCTGAATGGCAATGTCGGCAATGATACCCTGATGGGTGGTGGCTTGAATGATACGCTGAATGGCGGCACAGGCGATGACCTTTTGGATGGCGGCACCCAAAGCGATCTGCTGAACGGTGGTGGCGGTAATGACAACCTGTTCGGGGATAGCGGTGCTGACACGATCAACGCGGGTCCAGGCAATGATACCCTGTCCGGTGGCGAAGGCCCCGATCAGCTGGCGGGCAATAAGGGCGATGACATCATCAGCGGTGGTGCGGGCAATGACGCGATCTTTGGCGGTCCGGGCAACGACATGATGATGGGCGAGGACGGCAATGATTTCTTGCTGTCAGGAACCGGTGCAGACGAGATTGACGGCGGTGTCGGCAATGACGTGATCCGCGCCTATGACTTTAACTTTGGCACAGATGTGACCGGCGTTTCCGATACCTTGGCAGACACGGTAATGGGCGGGGATGGCAATGACACGATCAGCGCCAACGATGGCGATACTGTCACGGGCGGTACTGGTGTCGATGTGATCAACGCAATTGGCTATGATCAGGTGGGCACAGATCCCGTCATCGTGACGGACTTTAATCTGGCAGAAGACGGGCTGTATTTGCAGGAGACCCAGACCTCTCCGGCGACATTCGCACCGGGCGATGGCAACTTTGTCATTCGGGCCGCTGCAAATGGCACGGACAGTGAAATCGTGGTTGGCGGGAATGTCGTTGTAATCTTGCAAAATACTGATGCCGCCGCGCTTAGCGCCGACACCAGCTGGTTGCTGAACGTCTAAGGGCGACGCCTAGATCTGTTCGACGGCGACTTCGTCGACAGTTGAATAAAAGGCCAGATGGCCCTTGATCCCAGCGACAGCGTCGTTGGGATTTTCATATGACCACGCCACATTATTCAAAGTGCGGCTTTTCGTGACCACGGAATAATAGCTCGCGTCGCCCTTGTGCGGGCAGTGGGTGGTCTTGTCGGTCTTGTCCAAGAACGCCATGGCGATATCTTCGCGCGGAATATAGATCACAGCATCCATGTCGCCCTCGCGCAGTTCCAGCGCATTCTTGGTCTCTGCCAATACGGCCCCCCCGGCGCGGACTGTCCATGTGCCGTTGGCTTTTATGATCTTGATATGGTCTGTCATGTTTTCGTTTCCCCCTGAAATATATTATCTTTTTGGCGCTCAAATCGGCGCAGTTGCGGCATCCAACCATAGTTTCGCCTCTGGCGATAGCCGGGGCCCGATCTTTTCCGCGACGTCGCTGTGATAGGTATTCAACCAGTCGCGCGTCGGCGTATCCAACATATCGGCAAGGATCAGACGCTTGTCGATCGGGGCAAAGCTTAGCGTTTCCCAGAACAGCATTTCGCGGTGATGATCCCCGCCAGCCAGGTCGGGCGCAGGGCGCACAACCAGCAGGTTTTCAAGGCGGATGCCAAAAGCGCCTTCGCGGTAATAGCCCGGCTCGTTGCTCAGGATCATACCGGGGGACAACGGCACGGTGCTGATCCTGCTCAATCGCTGTGGCCCTTCATGCACGCTAAGGTACGCGCCGACGCCGTGCCCCAGACCATGGTCGAAATCCTGCCCCGCCATCCACAAGGGCAAGCGACCGATTGCCTCGATATGGGACCCGGCAAGGCCCCGCGGCCAGCGCAACCGGCTCATCGCGATCATGCCCATTAGAACACGGGTAAAGGCCTGTTTCGCCTCCAATGGGGCGGCACCAATGGCGACGGTGCGGGTGATGTCCGTTGTCCCATCCAGATACTGACCGCCGGAATCAAGCACCAGCAGGTGACCGTCCTCAAGCATGCTGTCGGTTTCCTCGGTCACGCGGTAATGCATGATTGCCCCGTTCGGGCCGGTGCCTGCGATGGTCTCAAAGCTGATGTCTTGCAGGGCGTTGTCACGGCGGCGGGCCGCCTCCAACTTTGCCACGACCTGTGTTTCGGAAACCGTGCCAGGGGTCTGTGCATCCAGCCACGCCAGCAGTTCAACCAAGGCCGCCCCGTCGCGCAAATGCGCCGCAGCTGATCCTGCGACCTCGGCCTCGTTCTTGCAGGCTTTGGGCAAGGCGCAAGGATCGTCGCCCCATGATGCACGGTCGCCTACCGCATCGGCCACGGCAACCGGAACGGTGGCCTTGTCCAGCCGGATCGGCCCGGGCAGGGCGCTAAGATAGGCGAGCAACACATCAGGCGCATGTACGGTCACGCTGTCGCCCAGATGGTCGGCCAGATCGGCAACCTTTTGCGGTGCGACAAACAGATCAACCGCCGCCGATCCGTGCAACACCACAAAGCCATGCACAACTGGATTGCGTGCAATGTCTGCGCCGCGAATGTTAAGCAACCAACACAGGCTGTCCGGCAAGGTAATCACTGCGGCACTCTCGCCCTTTTCGCGCAACGCCGCGCCCAAGCGCGCGCATTTGTCGGCGTGCGATTCACCGGCGAATTCCAATGGGTGTACCTTGGCGGGAAACATCGGTGGCGTGGGCTGATCGTGCCAAATCCGGTCTACCAGATTGGCGCAACGCTGCATCTTGACACCACTGCCTTTCAGCGCCTCCTCAAGCTGCTCGATCTGCCCCACGGCATGCAGCCACGGATCAAACCCGACAACCCCGCCACCCGGCAATTCCGCCTTCAACCATTCTGCCAAGGACACCTCGGGCCACGCCACGGGGGTATAGACATCTGCCACCTGCGCCTTGACCTGTGTGCGGTACCGCCCGTCAATGAACACGCCCGCAACATCCATCAACGCGGCACAAAACCCCGCCGATCCGGTAAATCCGGTCAGCCAGCTTAGCCTTTCATCATGGGGCGCTACATATTCGCCCTGATGTGCATCCGCACGGGGCACGAGAAAGCCGTCCAGCCCTTCGGCCTTTAATTCCGCACCCAACGCCGCCAAACGCGGTGGCCCTTGTTCAGGCCTCGATGTCACCTCAAACGATTGAAACATGACGCAAGTCCTTCTTCATTTTGCCAAATAAACTCCCCGCGGAGCGTTCCGCACCCTCAGCTTGCGCGACGCATGCCCATGACGCGCGCCCGTTTGCGGGGATCGGTGTCAAACAGCGCTGCCAGCTGTTCAGTCATCGCACCAGCCAGCTGATCGACATCGGTAATGGTTACCGCGCGATCATAATACCGCGTCACATCATGGCCAATCCCGATCGCCAGCAGTTCGACCGCTTTGCGCTTTTCGACCATGGCGATCACATCGCGCAGGTGCTTTTCCAGATAGTTGGCCGGGTTGACCGACAGCGTGCTGTCATCGACCGGTGCGCCGTCGCTGATCACCATCAAGATCTTGCGCGACTCGTGGCGGGCAATCATCCGGCGGTGCGCCCATTCCAGCGCCTCGCCGTCGATGTTTTCCTTCAACAAGCCTTCCTTCATCATCAGACCCAGATTGGGCCGCGTGCGCCGCCAAGGTGCGTCGGCGGATTTATAGATGATGTGGCGCAGGTCGTTCAGACGGCCGGGCTGCACAGGGCGGCCTTCGTTCAGCCACGTCTCGCGGGCTTGGCCGCCCTTCCACGCGCGGGTGGTAAAGCCCAAAATCTCGACTTTGACGTTGCAGCGTTCCAGCGTGCGCGCCAGAACATCCGCACAAATCGCCGCGATTGAGATCGGCCGACCCCGCATTGACCCCGAGTTATCAAGCAGCAGCGTCACGCAGGTATCGCGGAATTCGGTGTCTTTTTCCATCTTGAACGACAGCGGCGTGGTCGGGTTCGCCACGATCCGCGCCAGACGACCCGCGTCCAGCGTGCCTTCCTCAAGGTCGAATTCCCACGACCGGTTCTGCTGCGCCTGCAACCGGCGTTGCAGCTTGTTGGCAAGGCGGCTTACGGCCCCTTTCAGCGGTTCCAACTGCTGGTCCAGATAGGCGCGCAGGCGTTCCAATTCGGCGGGTTCGGCCAGATCTTCTGCGCCGATCACCTCGTCATTGTCGGTGCGGTAGACCAGATAATTCGGATCGGCATCTGACGCTTGCGGCGGGGCAGGTGGTTCCATCGGGGCGTCGCCATCGGGCATTTCGGCTTCTTCGCCAAGTTCCTGATCGGCCATGTCGTCCATCGACACTTGCGCCTGCGATGCGTCCTGCTGCTCTTCTTGCGATTGCTCGGGGGATGCTTCGGCCTCTTCGTCGTCTTCGTCCTGACCGGTGCTATCGGGATCTTGTTCTTCTTCGGTGCCTTCTTCTTCGGCTTCGTCCTGATCGTCGTCGGATTGGTCAGGATCATCGCCCAACTGGTCGCCATAGCCCAGATCAACGATCATCTTGCGGGCAAACCGAGCGAATGCGGCCTGATCGTCTAAAGTATCTTTCAATGTCTCAAGCGTGCCGCCAGCCTGTTCTTCGATATAGCCGCGCCACAGTTCCATCGCGTTGGCGGCACCGGGGGGCAAATCGCGGCCCGTGGCCAGATGGCGCACAAGGTACCCCGCAGCGGTGGACAGCGGTACGTCGCTGGGCTGTTTCGCCTGATCATAGCCCTTGCGCAGGGAATCGTATTTGATCTTGGCGTCGATGTTTCCGGCGGTGCCGGGCATGTCACGCGCGCCTACAGCCTCGCAACGGGCGGTTTCCATCGCCTCGTACAGCTCGCGGGCCATGTCGCCGTTGGGCAGGTACTTCGAATGGGTCTGGCCGTTGTGATAGCGCCTGTGCAGCGCCAGCGCATCTGCGGTGCCACGGGCCAGCAACACTTCGTCACGGGTCATCCGGCGGCTGACCTGCGGCAGGCGCATCGCATCGCCCGAGATGCCCGACGGATCGACGGAATAGCTGACGGTCAGATCGGGGTCATGGGACATGACCTTGGTCGCTTCGGCCAGCGCTTTTTTGAACGCGTCGGCGGGATTGTCTGATGGTTTGCTCATTTCAAATCTCGCGTCTCAGGATGTTTGCTTGCAAAACTCTCGCAGGTTTGTGTCAGTGTTTCAAATACCTTGCGAGACTGCTTGTCGTTGGCATAAATCACGGCTTCGGCCAAAAGGGCCATTGCGCTGCGCTGGTCTTGGATCGTCCGGTCAATTTCAGCCACACGGGCGGGGGCAAGTCTGACGGCAACCGAACGGAACGCATTTGACCGGTTCAGATCATCCGGCGAACTGTCTAAAAACGGTGACCGTTTGGCGTAGTCGTTGAACCCCAACCAGAAGGCAGCGCATTGCGCGGCGGGATAGATCGCCGCGTCATCATAGGCCTGCGCACCGCTGCTTGTCAGCAGGGCTGCACAGACCCCGATGATGGGCGCGCTTTTACCCAAGGCTCACGCTGGCCGCTGATTCAGGCAATTCCTCGTCGAACAGGCGCTGATAGAATTCGGCAACCGTCTGGCGCTCAAGCTCGTCGCATTTGTTGAGGAACGACAGGCGGAACGCATAGCCGACGTTGCGGAAAATCTCGGCATTTTGGGCCCATGCGATGACGGTACGTGGCGACATCACCGTGGATAGATCGCCGTTCATAAAGGCGGTGCGTGTCAGGTCGGCGACGGTGACCATCTGCTTGATCGTTTTGCGGCCTTTGTCGGTGTTGTAATGCGGGTTCTTGGACAGAACGATCGCGGTTTCAGCGTCAATCGACAGATAGTTCAGCGTGGCGACCAGCGACCAACGGTCCATCTGACCTTGGTTGATCTGCTGCGTGCCGTGGTAGAGGCCCGTTGTATCGCCCAAACCTACGGTGTTGGCGGTCGCAAAAATGCGGAAATAGGGGTGCGGTTCGATCACCTTATTCTGGTCAAGCAAAGTCAGCTTGCCGTCAACTTCGAGAACGCGCTGGATCACGAACATCACGTCTGCGCGGCCCGCATCGTATTCGTCGAACACAATCGCGGTGGGGTTGCGCAGGGCCCAAGGCAGGATGCCTTCCTGGAAGGTGGTGACCTGTTTGCCATCGACCAGCTTGATCGCGTCTTTACCGATCAGGTCGATCCGGCTGATGTGGCTGTCAAGGTTGACGCGCACACAGGGCCAGTTCAGCAGGCTTGCCACCTGTTCGATGTGCGTGGATTTACCCGTCCCGTGATAGCCCTGAACCATAACGCGGCGGTTGTGGTTAAAGCCGGCAAGGATCGCCATCGTCGTATCAGGGTCGAACTTGTAGGTGCTGTCTTGATCCGGCACGCGGCTGGTGCGTTCCTCAAAACCATGCACGATCATGTCTGTGTCGATGCCAAAGACTTCGCGCACGGAGATCTCTTTGGTGGGTTTCGCGTTAAGATCCAATGAGGTCTCGGTCATGTCGTGTAGTCCTTCATGCTGGTGCGCGCCCTGCGGGTCAGGGTCGCCGTTGGGTGGCAACATATCTTTCTGAGACGCAAGGGAAAGGGCCAATTCGCCTCTGCGACAATGACGCGGCGGTCAATGTTTCAGCCATTTGCGATTTTCGGGCATTTTTCCCAAGCGACGGGGGCTTTTGCGCGCCTTGCCTGCAAACAGGCCCGAGCGCGCAAAAGGGGGTTACTGGTCTTTGAAGTTCCGGCTGGATTTCAGTTGATCCCACGCCCAGACAACTTCTTGCAGCTGTTCTTCCTGACTGCGGTCGCCGCCGTTCATGTCGGGGTGCAGGACCTTGATCAGCTTTTTATAAGCCTTGCGCACTTCGGGTTTGGTCCAGGTGTCCTTGGCTTCCAGAATCTCGAGCGCGCGGCGTTCTGTGGGCGGCAGGCGGCGTCCTGCGGCAGGCCCCTTGCCGGGGTTCTGCGTCGCGTTCTTGCCCAATACCTGATGCGGGTCTTCGATGCCAAGCCGCGCCCAAGCCCGCGCTTCAGGGTCGCCCAAAGGCTTGGTTGTGCGTTCCCAGACCTTGTCCTTGGACATCTGGGCGTTCAATTCGGCCTCGGTGGTGCCGTCAAAGAAATTCCACTTTAGGTTATATTCACGGACATGCTGCTGGCAGAACCAGATGTAATCGTCCAGCACATCGGGCGCTTTGGGCGCACGGTATTTGCCGTCCAGCTCGCATCCGGGATGCGAACAGACGCGCTGTGATGTCTCGGACGCGCCGGACATCCCCCGCCGACCACGGGGATTTTTTTTCTTTGAGGACGACACAGACATGTCGAATCCAAAGGGATCAGGTTTTGGCATGGGTTTGGACCTTTCCGACTCAGGCCGTTCACTTTAAGGCTTACAGCGTCAGATAGAAGGGGGCTTTGCGAAAAAATGTCAGTAACTCAAGAAATTGCAGACAAGCTTGAGGCGGCGTTTGCGCCCTCGGAGTTGAATGTCGTCGATGACAGCGAAAGCCATCGCGGGCACGCAGGGCACCGCGAGGGGGGCGAGAGCCATTTCAACGTCAAAATCCGGTCGAGCCACTTTGTAGGCCTTAGCCGTATTGCAAGGCACCGGGCGGTGCATGGCGCGTTGGGGCCTGAGTTGATTGGTCGCATCCACGCGCTGGCGCTGGATCTGGATGCCTGAAACATAGTCCCCGACACATACCGTGCCGGTTAGTCTTTCGACTTGAGGGGGGGCTGATCCACTTGGGCGGACGTGTCGGGCGCACTATCTTCGGGTGCCTGTGATGGGGCGTCGTCTTCGGAGGCCGCATCTGCAGCGCCCTTGTCGGCGGGTTTCTTCCGCCGCAGGGCCATGCTGCTGACCAAAGCTGCGGCAATGGTCGGGGTATCTTGATCTGTCTCATTGGCGGTGGGTGATAAATCACCCTGTGATCCTGTGGTTTCGGTCTTTTGCACCGGGGCCGGATCGCCGTCGAATTCATGCGGGGCGGGCAGCAATTCGGGGCTGAAACCCTCACCATTGTTGTCGCGCAGGCGGCGGAACACCAAAACATTGCGCCATTCGGTTGTCGTACCCGTCAGACCCGCCCGTTCAATCGAAGGCAGGGTTTCCGCGCGCTGATATTCCCAGCCGTACCCCGCAAGCCCGTTCATAAGCTCTTGGAGTGCATGTGAAAACCGCGCTTCGGCCCCTTTGATATTCTTACCCTTCAAGCCCTTGCTGGGGGCGGCGACAACTTTATACTCGTATCGGGGCATGGGAGTCCTTCAAGATTTTTATGCACATCATACCGCATCGAAAAATCTCCGACAACGTATGGCAGTGCTTTTCAGCTTTGAGGTGCCTGTTGCTTGATCGCGATTCTGCGTCCGGCACGGTCGGGAAAGGGCAGCGTGCTGTGGGCTTGCTTCATCTGTTCCAGCTTGGTCAGGGTCGTGTCGGGCATGGGGGCAACGCGGGGCCCTGATTGATCGACATGCAGGGTCAGCGCCTCTCCGGTGGCGGCAAGCCAGCCGTCTTCGTGCCAAAGCTGCGTAAAGCTGTGAAACCGCTTTTCGTCATAGTCCAGCAGCTGAAAGGTGCAGTAGGTCTGCGCGCCTTCATGCAATTCGCGGACATAGCAGATGTGAAATTCGGCGACATAGGTGGTGCAGCCCTGCTTTTGATACTCGGGTCCGAAGCCAAGGTGCTCATAGGCATCATCGACGGCGTTATCCATCAACACGGAATAATACGCCATGTTCAGGTGCCCGTTAAAGTCGATCCATTCGGGCCTGACCGGGCGCAGTGATGATTTGAAGGGCGTTTCCAAGGGGCAACCTTTCGTTAGGGTGATCCAGCTTCGGCGGGGAACGTTTTCTTCAAAGAAAACGGGCCGGAATTTTTGAAAATTCCGTGCCGCCCTCAGCCGTTCAGCTTTTTCGCTACGATTTCATTGACCGCTTTGGGGTTCGCCTTGCCACCTGTGGCCTTCATGGTCTGACCCACGAACCAGCCTGCCAGCTTGGGGTTTTCCCGCGCCTTAGCGACCTGATCAGGGTTTGCCGCGATGATTGCGTCCACTGCTGCCTCGATCGCGCCGGTGTCGGTGACCTGTGTCAGGCCCTCGGTCTCGACGATTTCGGCGGGGTCGCGGCCTGTGGTATAGGCGATTTCAAACACATCTTTGGCGATCTTGCCCGAAATCGCATCAGAAGCAATCAGGTCGATCACACCGCCCAATTGGGCAGGGGTGACGGGGCTGTCGGTAATTGCCTTTTCGTCTTTCTTGAGACGGCCGAACAATTCGTTGATCACCCAGTTCGCCGCCATCTTTCCATCACGGCCTTTGGCTGTTTCCTCAAAATAGCTTGAGCTGTCGAGGTCTGCGGTCAGCACGGATGCATCATAGTCGCTTAGTCCGAAGTCATTGATAAAGCGCGCTTTCTTGGCGTCGGGCAATTCGGGCAAAGTCGCGTTGATGTTATCAACCCAAGCCTGTTCGATCACCAAAGGCAGCAGATCGGGGTCGGGGAAATAGCGGTAATCATGCGCTTCTTCCTTGGACCGCATGGAACGGGTTTCCATCTTGTCAGGGTCAAACAGGCGGGTTTCCTGCACGACTTCGCCGTCACCTTCAACGATGGCGATCTGCCGCTTCGCTTCGACCTCGATGGCTTGCTGGATAAAGCGCATGGAGTTCATGTTCTTGATCTCGCAACGGGTGCCCAGATGGCTGAAATCCTGCGTTGCTTGGTATTTTTCATATTGGCCGGGCAGGCAGATCGACACGTTCACGTCGGCGCGCATCGCACCTGATTGCATGTCCCCATTGCACGTGCCCAGATAGCGCAGGATCTGGCGCAGTTTGGTCAGATAGGCGGCGGCTTCTTCGGGGCCACGAATGTCGGGCTTGCTGACGATCTCCATCAGGGCGACACCTGTGCGGTTCAAATCGACGAAGGACATGTTCGGGTCCATGTCGTGAATGGATTTGCCCGCGTCCTGTTCAAGGTGGATGCGTTCGACGCGCACCAGACGTGCGATGTTGTCGCCCAGTTCAACCAGAACTTCGCCTTCGCCCACGATGGGGTGGTAAAGTTGGGAAATCTGATAGCCTTGTGGCAAGTCGGGATAGAAATAGTTTTTGCGGTCAAACGCGCTTTCCAGATTGATCTGTGCCTTCAGGCCCAGACCGGTGCGCACCGCCTGTTCGACGCAAAATTCGTTAAGCGTGGGCAGCATGCCCGGCATCGCCGCGTCCACAAAAGATACGTTGCTGTTGGGTTCCGCCCCGAATTTGGTTGAGGCCGCCGAAAACAGCTTGGCGTTGGATTGGACCTGCGCATGCACCTCCATCCCGATGACCAGTTCCCAGTCATGTTTGGCACCGGCAATTGTGCGGACTTTGGGGCTGTCATAGGTCAGGTCAAGCATCGGGGCACCTTTGGCGTCTTTAGGGATATGCTGTGGTCATAAGACAGGGGGCGGGGTGCTGCAAGAGGGTGCAGGTCACCTTGCAAGACGCAAAGGTGCCGGATCAGCGTGCAGGCTGGTCCCGCACAATTCGGGGTACTGATGGGGGCAGTACACCAAATTCATGATATGTTTCCGCTGCACTGACCTAATACGGGCCTTACCGTTTCAGATCTTTTACGATCATTCTGGTCCAGTGAGCCGCAATTACGGATTGGGCTTTGGGTCAGGCAATCGTGGCGCGGGGGCCTTTGTCGGTAAAGACAATGCGGTTACCTGCTGCGATTTCGGATTTGAAAAGGCTTGCCATGATCCGCAGCGCATCTTCGCGCCCGGAGGCCGCAAACTTGTGGGGTGACCGGATGCGGATGTTATTGTCAAACCCGTGGGCCGCGTGGGCCCAGATCATCGGGTGCAATTCCGTCAGATATTCGCGCACAATCCATTCCGTACAATCCGAGATTTGCGCCCGCACGTGATCTGCCTCGTCATTGCCGGAATAGCCTTGGCCAATGGTGTTGGCGCAATAGGCGGCCAGTAGATTGGCGGTATAGGCGTTGGGTCGCCGGGTCAGGATGTCGCGTAACCCGTCGATGAAAAAGGGCAGATCCAGATTGGCGCAGGCCGTGTCATCGCACGAAATTGCGTCGAACTGGACCCAAGTATAGCCGCCGGCCCCCCAGATGTGTTCGGTGCGTGCGGCTGTGCGACGGGCTTCTAGTTCAAGCTGGTCATAGCTGCCAAACCACCGGGGCAGCAGGTGGTTGCCCATAGCGCGCATCGGGCGCGGGTTGTTGGGGTTGAGATCGATAAGATGTTCGTACTTGTCGGCCACGTCATTCTTTTTGCCGATCGGGCCGCTGACTTGTGCACAGTGGGTGGCAGCCACCAAGGGGCTGTCGGGGTATCTTTCGACGAAGGGGGCAATGATCTCGCTGGCGCGTTCGAAATGCGCGGCAAAAGCGTCACGATTCCGGGGGGCGACTTCCATATCCCATCCATTGCCCCGCCAAGCCCAACCGATGTCGATATGCGCCTGTGCGACGATACAGGCGACCGCGTAATCGTCGGGGCTGGCTTCAAGGACATGTTCGAAATCCTCGATCCCATCCAGCAGGGCTCTGGAGGATTTTTCTTCGATTTCGCTGATCGCATGCTCTGCTGCCGTCACAACGTCAGCGCGCGCACCATAGCTGATCAGCTCGGCCACCGGCATTGAACCCGGGGTCAACGACCGTGCGGCATCAGCTGTGCGGATGATCTGGGCTAGTTCTTGCCAGTTTTCCTGACGCACCATTTTCTGGCCCAATTCCTGATTAGTGTCGCGCAGACGCTCCTCGGCGGTAGGGTCGGGGCAGTGGATGCAAAGCTGTTCTTGCAGGTTTTGGATATTCAGACGCCGCGCCACACGATTTTGGCTTTTTGCGCCAGCGATCCGGTCTGCAAGCATTGAAATAGTGGGCGTCGGTTTCTGGGCACCCGAAAAAATTGCGGGTATTTTTTTACGTTTGAAAATTTTGCTCAAATGCTGCATTTTTTGTCCATTCAGTCGTTGGAACCCGATTAATGAGGCTAGTTTTGCCACCGTAATTGGGCACGAAGATGGCGCTGCGAAGGTCGGTCAAAGATTTCTCTGCAACTTAGAGGTGTGTTTAAGGCGAAATCTTGCCCAATTGTTCATGGATTAGATATGGTGTGATCGCGGATGGTGTATTGGATGAGACATAGCACCGTTAACTGCGCCCACATAAAACAAAGAGCTTTCAGAGAGGGTGCTGACCGGGTGAGGGTATTGCTTTTGGTTTTGGCTATAGTGAGCTGCGCAACTTATGCGTTAGCCAGTGACGCCGTAAGCGCACGCGCCGATGGCGGAGCAGAGGCAGCTTTCTCGCTGGACGCTGATGGCAAGAATGCAACGCCGGGGCTCGGTTTACAATCTACTGACACATCCGTTTCGGATCAGGCGCACCTTTCTGCGATCTCGCCCCCGACGCGCCCCGGCAATTTACCGCGCACACAGTTTCAACACATGCAAGGTCATGCGCTTTGGACACGGTCTGCCTTGTCCGCATTGAAAGGCCATGGAGCGCCCTTGGTTGATACAGTGCCTGCCGACATCGCGCAGTGGTGTCCGGCGTACCCCACAGCGGATGATGCGGCGCGACGGGCGTTTTGGGTGGGTTTCATGTCGGCGCTGTCCAAATATGAGAGCACCTACAAGTCTCGGGCTGTGGGCGGCGGAGGCCGCTGGTTTGGGTTGTTGCAAATCCTGCCTGCGACGGCGCGCGGGTATAAGTGCAATGTCGGTACCGGAGAGGCGTTGAGAAACGGTGCCGCGAACCTAAGCTGTGCTGCGCGCATCATGGCGGTCACGGTGCCGCGTGACGGTGTCATTTATGGGCGCGGCGGACGCGGCGTTGCAGCAGATTGGGGCCCGATGCGCAGTGCCGCAAAGCGGGAGGCGATGGCGGGTTGGTTGAGGCGTCAGAATTACTGCAAGCCGATTGGCGCGTCACGTCCCAAGGCGCGGCCCCGAAGGGGCGCATCAAGCGTTGGTGTTTGGCGCATTGGCTGGATGCCTTCGGCGAGGATATTTAAGAGCCAGAGAAGCAGGGGATCATTGTCTGAGGCTGAAATGGTGACGCTCGGTTTTGATGTCTTTGGCGTTCAGGGCATGTTCGAAGTCTTGGTGGGGCGGCGTTGCCTCAAACGGTATCCGGATTTTGCGGCCGTTTTTCAGGATCACCGTTGCGCGGACCGAAAAGTCCAACCGTGTGTCAAAGCGGGTCTTGTCGATCTCTGCCAAGGTGATCTGTGCGTTGCGCGACCCGCTGTGCCAGCACAGGTCGCTGTCCGTCAGGGTCAGGCCTGCTGAGGGGTTGTTGATCACATCCCACACCGCGGGCAGCGTGAAAACCGCAATAAGGCCAAGGATCAGCAGGTCGGCGTTCAGCCAGAACCGCGCGGAAAGCAGCACCAGCCAGATTGCGGGGACCAGCATCATGGTCGCCCGACTGCGACCTTGGCGTTTGAACGTATAGGGGGCGGTCACTAGCGTCCGCCGCTGACATCCAGCGTCGTACCCGTGATATAGCTGGCCGCATCCGACAGCAAAAACAGGGTAGCAGAGGCGACTTCGGCTGCGGTACCAACGCGCTGCATCGGGATGTTTTTCGCCAGTGTTTGCGCGCGGTCGGGTGCGCCCGCTTTGGCATGTATTTCGGTTTCGATCAGGCCGGGGCGGATCGCATTGACGCGGATGCCTTGAGCGGCAAGTTCATTGGCCAAACCTTTGGTAAAGGCGTCGATGGCGGCTTTGGAGGCGGCATAATCCACGAATTCATTGGCCGACCCGAGCCGCGCGGCGATGGAGCCCATGTTGACGATGGCACCGTTGCCCTGCGCCTGCATCCGCGCGGCCGCGGCTTGGGCGACCATCATGGCACCGATGACATTGACATCGAACATGCGTTTAAGGCGGGCGTGGTCCATCTGGGCAACCGTGGCAAGCTGGTCGACGATCCCTGCATTGTTGATCAGCGCATCCAGGCGGCCATAGGTCTGGTCGATCTGTTCAAAGATACGCGCCACATCAGCGGGGTTGGCAACGTCGCCTTGGCACAGCAAGACCCGTGCGCCTTGGGCTTTGGCATCTGCGGCGACTGCTTCGGCCCCCGTAGTGTCGGACCGAAAGTTTAGGGCAAGATCATATGTTGGGGCCGCGAGCCGCGCGCAGGCCGCACCAATGCCAGCAGAGGCACCGGTGATGAGCAGTATTGGACGCATCGCTTAGGCCCCCCTGATCCGGGTTAACATTTCTGTGGTATCGCGCGACAACTCGGGTTGCGCGAGAATGCGGTCGAGTTCGGCTTTGATCAGCGTCTGCCGGTCCGCGTCATAGCGTTCCCATGTCTGGAAGGCCGAACACATACGCGCTGTGGTTTGTGGATTTAGCGGATCAAGCTTGATCAGCCAATCGGCCAGCAGGCGGTAGCCCGCGCCAGACGCATGATGGAAACCAGCGTGATGCGCGGCAAAGGCCCCCAATACCGAGCGGAAGCGGTTGGGGTTTTTCCAATTGAAATCGGCGTGTTTGGTCAGGGTTTCGACGATCTCGTGGGCTTCTTCGGGGTCGGCTTCCATCACTTGCAGGCCGAACCATTTGTCCATCACCAGACGGTCGTCTTTCCACTGCGCCTCAAACGCTTTTAACGCGCCGCTGCCTTTGCCCGCGCGGATCAGGTTTGCCAAGGCGCTCAGCTGCTGGGTCATGTTATCGGCGGCATCGTATTGCTTTTGCGCCATGGCGGCACCTTCGGTGCGGGTCAGCAAGGACAAGGCTGCATTGGCGAGCGACCGTTTGCCGGATTGTGCAGCGTTGGGTTCATAGTCGTCCGTTACTGTGTGGCGCATATAAAGCGTCGGCAGCAGGTTGGCATAGGACTTGGCCATCGCGTCGCGGGTCGCCTCGACTGCGGCATAGATGATGTCAGGGTCGGGGGTGTGGCCGTCTTCGGCCAAGGCGCGGGCCAGATCGGATTGCGAGGGCAGGCTTAGCATCAGCGCACGGTAGGCGGGATCAAGATGTTCGTCGCTGATCACGGCGCGGATGCCCTTGAGCCAATCCTTGTTGGGTTTCTTACCTTCAAGGATCATCGCCATCAGCGAGGTGCGCGCCAAAATGCGGCCCTGTTCCCAGCGATTGAACGGATCGGTGTCATTGGCCAGCAAATGGGCGCGGTCCGCATCTGTCAGGTCTTGGGTCAGCACCACGGGTGCGGAAAAGCCGCGCAGGATGGATGTCGTGGGGCGGGTACCCAGATTGTCGAAGACAAAGCTTTGTTCGGCTTCGGTCATTTCCAGCACCAGAGTGGGTTCAACCTCGTCGCCGTCTTGATCAATCAGGCCAACGGCGATGGGCAGCACCTGCGGCTGCGGGTCAGGGGTCGCAGCACTGGGCGGGGTGTGCTGTTTGAAATGCAGCGTCAGCGTGCCGTGGTCCCAGTCTTCGGTCACAGAGAGATGCGGTGTGCCGGCTTGGGAATACCAGCGTTTGAACTGGGTCAGGTCGCGGCCTGTGGTATCCTCGAATACGCGCAGCCAGTCTTCGATCGTGCAGGCCTGGCCGTCGTGGCGATCAAAGTAGAGATCAAGCGCATCTGAGTACGCCTTGTCGCCGACCAGCAGTTTCAGCATACCGATGACTTCGGCCCCTTTTTCATAGACCGTCGCGGTGTAGAAGTTGTTGATTTCCTGAAAGCTGTCAGGCCGCACGGGATGGGCCAGCGGGCCTTGGTCTTCGGGGAACTGGCGCGCGCGCAGGTCGATCACGTCGCCGATGCGCTTGACGGGGCCCGACCGCATGTCGGACGTGAACTGGCTGTCGCGGTAGACGGTCAGCCCTTCCTTGAGGCACAGTTGGAACCAGTCACGGCAGGTGATGCGGTTGCCGGTCCAGTTGTGGAAATACTCGTGCGCGATGATCGCCTCGATCCGTTCAAAGTTCATGTCGGTCGAGGTTTCAGGCGACGCCAACACGGCAGAAGAGTTGAAGACGTTCAGCCCCTTGTTTTCCATCGCGCCCATGTTGAAGTCATCGACAGCAACGATGTTGAACAGATCAAGGTCGTATTCGCGGCCGTAAACGTCTTCGTCCCATTTCATCGAATCCTTCAGCGCCTGCATGCCAAAGCCGCATTTTCCCTCGTCACCGGGACGCACATAAAGGTTCAGCGTGACCTCGCGGCCCGATTTGGTGGTAAAGCTGCCGGGATGGGCGATCAGGTCGCCTGCGACCAGCGCGAACAGATAGGCGGGCTTGGGCCACGGGTCTTGCCATTCGGCGGTATTGCTGCCGCTGGAAACGGGGTTGCCGTTGGACAGCAGCACTGGATGTGGGCCGTTGATGGTCACAGTGAAAACTGCCATCACGTCGGGACGGTCGGGGTAGTAGGTGATTTTGCGAAACCCTTCGGCCTCGCATTGGGTGCAATACATACCGTTCGACATATAAAGCCCCTCAAGGGCTGTGTTTCCGGTCGGGTCAATCTCGACCTCGGATTCCCATATGAACGGGGCGTCGGGTACGGCGCAGGTCAGACCCTCGGGCGTGATGTCGGGCGTCACCGGGGTGCCGTCGATCTTGGCGCTGATCAGGTCCAGCTTTTCACCATGCAGGAAAAACGTACCGTCTGTCGCGTCTGGGTTGGGGCGGAATGCGATCTTGCTTGTGACCCGGGTCTTGTGGGGGTGCAGATCGAAATTGAGGGCGACGCTGTCGATGATAAAGCCGAAAGGCGTGTAATCGGCCAGATAAATTGTCTGGGGGGCAACGTCGCGCATATTTTTTTCCTTTATTTTGGAACAGAATGTCCAGATGCAAAGTTAGTCCTTCAACAATGCCCCCGCAAGGCGGCGGCGACAAACTATTGACCGGAGGACGATCATGTCAGCACCCGACACAAATATCGAAAAGCAAGAAACGCGCCACAAACCCGCATTGCTGGGGATCAAGGGGGCTTTGATTTTCGGGGTCCTGATGATCTTGCTGCTGCTGTTCGTCGTTTTGAACAACGGGCGCGATGGTGATGAAAGTGCCGCCAGCCTGACAAGCGAAACGGGCACAAGCACCGCAACGACCGCTGCCCCGGCTGACGGCACCATGTCCGGTGCAGCCGAAAATAACTGAATTAGTTTGTATCCAGTGTAACGAGTTAAAAGAGCAGGTTCCGGTCCCCGGAGCCTGCTTTTTCATGTTTTCAACAAAGCCGTGCCGCGAGAGGGATTGAGCCGGGAGAGGGATTGAATGGCAAAGATGCGAAAGAAATCCGACCTGCCCCAAAAGATCTGTGCCACCTGCGGGTTGCCATTTGTGTGGCGCAAGAAATGGGCCAAGGATTGGGACGCCGTGCGCTATTGTTCGGACAAGTGCCGCGGCGCTAAGGGGGAGAAGCAAAACGGTCCCGGAAAATAATCCGGTATTGGTAATATTATTTTACCAATATAGCTTGCTCCGATGTAATATACCTTTTAAGCCTTTTGCAAAGTGACAGCATGCGCAATTTTAAGGAGCCTCGGATGACCCAGAGAACAGAAAAGAACGGTCTTCAGATCGCCAGCGAAATGGTGACGTTTATTGAAGCCAAGGCGTTGCCCGGAACAGGCGTATCCGCAGATACATTCTGGAGCGGGTTTTCTGATCTGGTTCATGAGCTTGGCCCCAAAAATCGCGATCTGTTGCAGGTGCGCGAAGACATGCAGGCCAAGATCGACGCTTGGCACAAGGAGCGTGCCGGTCAGGATCACGACGCTGTCGCCTATACCGCTTTCCTTCGCGAAATTGGCTATCTGGTGCCCGAAGGCCCCGCGTTTTCAATTGATACTGCTGGTGTTGATCCTGAAATTGCGTTGGTGCCCGGCCCCCAATTGGTGGTTCCAATCACCAATGCACGCTTTGCGCTGAACGCGGCGAATGCGCGTTGGGGCAGCTTGTATGATGCGTTTTATGGCACTGATGCCTTGGGTGACCTGCCGCAGGGCAAGGGGTATGACGCCGAACGCGGTGCGCGCGTTGTCGCAAAGGCCAAGGCGTTTCTGGATGAAGCAGTGCCACTGGCCTCTGGGTCTTGGGCTGATGTGTCGGGGATCAAGGTTTCGGACGGCGGTTTGTCCCTGAGCTGTGCGGGCGGCCTTGCCGATCCTTCGCAATTTGCCGGCTACCGCGGTGCCGCTGACGCGCCAACGGCAGTTTTGCTGAAGCACAACGGATTGCACGTCGAAATCCAGATCGACGCAGATCACGCCATTGGTAAAACCGATCCTGCCCATGTGTCGGACGTGCTGATGGAATCGGCGCTGTCCACGATTATGGACTGCGAAGACAGCGTTGCCGCCGTGGATGCCGAAGACAAAGTCGTCGCCTATGGCAACTGGTTGGGTCTGATGAAAGGCGATTTGTCAGAGACCTTTGAGAAAGGCGGCCAGCAGGTCACCCGTGCGATGAACCCTGACCGCGAATATACCGCGCCGGATGGATCGACGCTGACCATCAAAGGCCGGTCGCTGATGTTGATCCGCAACGTGGGCCACCTGATGACCAACCCCGCTGTGCTTGACCGTGACGGGTTGGAAGTGGGTGAGGGCCTGATGGATGCGATGATCACCACGCTGATTGCGATGCATGATCTGCAAAAGACCGGCGGCATGCGCAATTCGGTCGCCGGATCGGTCTATGTGGTCAAGCCCAAGATGCACGGGCCCGCCGAGGTTGCGTTTGCGGACGAGATCTTCACGCATGTTGAAAACGTGCTGGGTCTGCCTGCCAATACGGTCAAGCTGGGCATCATGGACGAAGAGCGCCGGACCTCGGCAAACCTTGCGGAGTGTATCCGTGCCGCGAAATCGCGTGTCGCGTTCATCAACACCGGTTTTCTGGACCGGACCGGCGATGAAATCCACACCTCGATGGAGGCGGGTCCGATGGTGCCCAAAGGCGAGATGAAGAATTCCGAATGGATCGCCGCCTATGAGGACCGCAACGTCGATATCGGTCTGGCCTGCGGTTTGCAGGGCAAGGCCCAGATCGGCAAAGGCATGTGGGCCATGCCTGACATGATGGAAGCGATGATGGAGGCCAAGATCGGTCACCCCAAGGCCGGTGCAAACTGTGCTTGGGTGCCATCGCCTACGGCTGCGACATTGCACGCGATGCATTACCATCAGGTCGACGTGCTGGCGCGCCAAGAAGAGATCAAGGCTGGCGGCCCGCGTGGCACGCTGGATGCGCTGTTGAAAATTCCGGTCATGACCGGGCGCAATCTTTCCGACGCCGAGATCGCTCAAGAGATTGAGAATAACGCGCAAGGCATCCTTGGTTATGTGGTGCGTTGGGTTGATCAGGGTGTGGGCTGTTCCAAAGTGCCGGACATCCATGATGTGGGCTTGATGGAAGACCGCGCCACCTGCCGGATTTCTGCTCAGGCGCTGGCGAACTGGCTGCACCATGGGGTGATCTCCGAGGATCAGGTCATGTCCGGCCTGAAAAAGATGGCAGCCGTGGTGGATGGGCAGAATGCGGGTGATCCGTTGTACAAGCCGATGGCACCGTCGTTTGACGGGATCGCGTTCAAGGCGGCCTGTGATCTGGTGATGAAGGGTCGCGTGCAGCCCTCGGGCTATACAGAGCCTGTGTTGCATGCGCGGCGGCTTGAATTGAAAGCGGCGCAAGGTTGATCGGATGGGTGCGAGGGGCCAGCCCCTCGCGCTCCCCGGAGTTTATTTGGCAAAATGAAGAAGGTTTAGACTGATGGTATCGTTAGAGCAGGCGCGTTTGATGATTGCAGAGACGCTGAAAAAGGGCCGCGAGATGGGGTTCAAGCCTTTGTCGGTCGTTGTTTTGGATGCGGGCGGGCATGTTCAGGCGTTCGAGCGTGAAGACGGGGCGGCACCGGGGCGGTTTGCGATTGCCCATGGCAAGGCATATGGCGCGGTGATGTTGGGTATGGCCGGGCGCGCGCAGATGGCACGGGCCGAGGCGCAGGCCTATTTTATGCAGGCGGTCAACGGCGTGTTTGGTGGCGCTGTTGTGCCTGTTCCCGGCGGCGTTTTGCTGCGGGATGATGCGGGCGTTGTCATTGGTGCGCTTGGCGTGACGGGCGATACATCGGATAATGATCTCGAAGCGGCTTTGGCTGGAATTGATGCGGCGGGATTGGCGGCCGAAGCTTAAATATGACGCTTTAAGGGGTGTTGAGGTCGCGCATAGGACACGATAAGCTTTTGGCTAATCATCTAGTTTGAGGCTGTATATGTCACGTCCTGTCATCGGTATTATTGGCAACACCAGCCTTTTGAACGATCAATACCCGATCCATGCGGCCGGTACGATGAATACGGTCGCGGTCGCACAGGTGTCGGGCTGTATGCCGTTGATCATTCCCAGCGATCCATCGCTTGTGTCCATTGCTGAGTTGCTTGACACGTGCGATGGTTTCTTGCTGACGGGCGGGCGCCCCAACGTGCACCCCGAAGAATATGGCGAGGCTGAGACCGAGGCGCATGGCACCTTTGACCGGGCGCGCGATGCAATCGCCCTTGGGCTGGTGCGCGGCTGTGTCGAACGGGGCCAGCCATTCTTTGGTGTGTGCCGCGGCTTTCAAGAGGTCAACGTGGCCATGGGCGGATCGCTTTACCCTGAGATCCGCGATTTGCCGGGGCGGATGAACCACCGGATGCCCCCTGATGGCACGATCGAGGAAAAGTTCGAACTGCGCCATGATGTGCGATTCACCGAAGGTGGCGTGTTTCACGAGGTGCTTGGCGCGGCCAAGGTCCGCACCAATACCCTGCACGGGCAGGGGATCAAGCTTGCCGGTCCGCGTATTGTGATTGACGGCTATGCCGATGATGGCACGCCAGAGGCGATTTATGTGAAAGACGCGCCGGGCTTTACCTTGGCGGTGCAGTGGCACCCCGAATGGGACGCGGCGAACGACCCGGTATCGCGCCCCTTGTTTGAACGGTTCGGTGCTGCAGCACGGGCGTGGGTTCAAGGCAAACAGCAGGGCTTGCTGAAATCAGCGTGACGCGGGTGTTTCAAAGTTAAAGTGGTGCATCGCAGGGGGTGAGGCGGGTTTGCGCCGGGATCGCCAAGTAAAGCCCTGTTGACTGGGCGATGCAAACGAGAGTGGCGCGTCGCCATGTTGCAATATCTTGGGATCGACCTTGTTTTCAGGCGGTTTGCGGCGGCTTTGAAAAAGACATTTCATTTTGTGCGATCCGATAAGGTGGCGTCCATAAGGCGAGATTAATCGCCTTATGGTTAATGCCCTCTAAACCGACGCGGTGGTTTCTACATATGACCGCCGGTCACCTGAATGCATTGCCCATTGATGCTTTGAGAACCGGGCCCGACCAGCCACATCGCTGCCGCGGATACTTCGGACACGTCAATCAGCCGTTTGTGCGGGTTGGAATTCACCATGATCGCACGGGCTTTTTCCTCTGATATTCCAGCGCGTTCAGAGATGGACGCCGTGTTCCGCGTGACAATTGGCGTGTCCACATAGCCGGGGCAGATTGCGTTGAATGTATAGGGCTGGCCCATGTAATCTTCGGCCAGGGACCGCACCAGGCCGATCATCCCGTGTTTGGATGCGGAATACGCCGCAGCACCGGGCAGCCCGCGCAGCCCAGCCATGGACGAGATCGCAATGACACGGCCAAAGTCGGTCTCGCGCATGGATTTCAGCGATTCGCGGATTGTCAGAAACGCACCGTCCAGATTGGTCGCCATCATGTTGCGCCAAAAGGCCATGTCGGTTTTATGCACAGACTTGCCCTCGGCGATGCCTGCGTTGGGGATGCAGATCTGGATCGGGCCGTGGGCGGCCACTGCGGTGGCGATCTTTGCCACCACGTCGTCCTCGTCGCGCACATCCATCGCCACGCCGGTCATGTTTTCGCCTGCGACTTTGTCCAGTACCTCTTGGCGGCGACCGGTGATGGTGACGTGGGCCCCTTTGGCCGCGAGGTCTTGGGCAATAGCAAGCCCGATCCCTGTGCCGCCGCCGGTGATCAGTGCGTGTTTTCCGTTCAGATCCATAATGTCCTCCGTTCTTTCGGGGACATGCTGGGGGCAGGGGCCAGCAGGTGCAAGGTGGCGGTCACCTTCACGCAACGTCGCATGATAAAAAACTGTGCTGTTATCGCTATCTGACCCCAGAAAGCGCCTTCACCTCGGGCCAGTGTCTTGTACTATAGGTACCCAAGCGATACTGCTCAGAGTAATAATGTTGCGCCACGGTGGATGCGGCAGAGGTAACGGGGGATTCTGGATTGAAGATCGGGACGCCAAAAGAAACGTTTGCGGGGGAACATCGCGTTGCGATGACACCCGAGTCAGCACTGCAACTGCAAAAGCTGGGGCATGACTGCATCATTGAAACCGGTGCGGGGGCTGCGGCAGGCTTTGCCGACGATAAATACGAGGCCGCTGGCGTAGAGGTTGTCAAGACCGCCGCCGCCCTTTGGGAGGCCGCAGACGTGGTTGCCAAAGTGCGCGTGCCTGATGACGCCGAGATGAATATGCTGCGGAGCGATCAGACGCTGATCTCGTTCTTTAGCCCCGTCGCGGACGAGGCCAAGATGAAGGCAGCTGCCGATAAAGGTGCCACCGTCGTTGCGATGGAAATGATCCCCCGGATCAGCCGCGCGCAAAAGATGGATGCGTTGTCGTCCATGGCGAACATCGCGGGCTACCGTGCGGTGATCGAGGCGGGCAATAATTTTGGCCGTTTCTTTACAGGTCAGATCACGGCCGCGGGCAAAGTACCGCCGGCCAAGGTTCTGGTGGTCGGTGCCGGTGTTGCCGGTCTTGCTGCGATCGGTACGGCGACATCTTTGGGTGCGATTACATATGCGTTTGACGTGCGTCCCGAAGTGGCCGAGCAGGTCGAATCCATGGGTGCCGAATTTGTCTATCTGGATTTTGAAGAAGAACAGCAGGACGGTTCCGCCTCTGGCGGCTATGCCTCTGTGTCGTCACCGGAATTCCGCGAAGCACAGCTGGCCAAGTTCCGTGAATTGGCCCCCGAGGTTGATATCGTCATCACCACCGCGTTGATCCCCAACCGCGAAGCGCCTGAGCTGTGGACCGAAGACATGGTCGCCGCAATGAAGCCCGGTTCGGTGATCGTCGATCTGGCGGCTGAAAAGGGCGGCAACTGCAAGCTGACCAAGATGGACGAGAAAGTCGTGACCGAAAACGGCGTGACCATCATCGGCTATACCGACTTTCCAAGCCGGATGGCGACACAAGCCTCGACACTATATTCGACCAATATTCGCCATTTGATGACCGATCTGACGCCGGAAAAAGACGGTGTGATCAATCACAACATGGAAGATGACGTGATCCGTGGTGCCACGATTGCCCACGCAAGCGAAGTGACCTTCCCACCGCCCCCACCAAAGGTGGCGGCGATTGCTGCGGCTCCGAAAAAGGCTGCGGTCAAGGAACTGACACCGGAAGAAAAGCGCGCGGCCGAAACGGCGGCATTCAAGGCGCAGACAAAGTCGCAAGTAACCTTGCTGGCCATTGGTGGCGCGTTGCTGCTGGCGGTTGGTTTGGTGGCTCCGGCCAGCTTTATGCAGCACTTTATCGTGTTTGTTCTGTCGGTATTCATCGGTTTTCAGGTCATTTGGGGCGTGGCGCACAGCTTGCACACCCCCTTGATGGCGGTCACCAACGCGATCTCGTCGATCATCATTCTGGGCGCGCTGATGCAAATCGGATCCGGGTCCTTCTTGGTGATTATTTTGGCGGCTTTGTCGGTCTTCATGTGTGGGATCAACATATTCGGCGGCTTCCTCGTGACACGGCGCATGCTCGCCATGTTCCAGAAATCTTAAGGGGGCAGGGATCATGGATTTTGGTTTCACAACAGCGGCTTATGTGGTCGCAGCAATCCTGTTTATCCTGTCGCTTGGCGGGCTAAGCGGACAGGAAAGCGCAAAGCGTGCCGTATGGTACGGCATTGTCGGTATGGCTTTGGCCGTGGCAGCGACGCTGATCGGGCCCGGGACGGGCTTTTGGTTCCTGTCGCTGATCCTGATCGCCGGCGGTGGTGCCATCGGGTACCAGCTGGCGACCAAGGTGCAGATGACACAGATGCCCGAACTGGTTGCAGCGATGCACAGCCTTGTCGGTCTTGCAGCGGTGTTTGTCGGTCTGATCGCGCATTTCGAAATCGGCCGCGTGGGTGGTTTCATCGCCGCTGGCGGTGACCCATATGAACTGGGCACCTTCGCGGCGTTGATCGCCAAGAAAACCAGTGTCGAGCTGAGCATTCTGCGGGTCGAACTGTTCTTGGGCGTGTTCATCGGTGCGGTGACGTTCACCGGTTCCGTCATTGCCTATGGCAAGCTGGCGGGCCGCGTATCGTCTTCGGCTGAAAAGCTGCCCGGTGGTCACGTTCTGAACATCGCAGCGGCGGCTGTCGCGGTGCTGACGTTGATCTGGTACTTCAACACAGGCAGCTTCCTGCCGTTGTTCCTGATGACGCTGGCGGCCCTTTTCATTGGCTACCATCTGATCATGGGCATCGGTGGCGCGGACATGCCGGTCGTTGTGTCGATGCTGAACAGCTACTCGGGCTGGGCCGCAGCGGCGATCGGCTTCTCGCTGGGGAATGATTTGTTGATCGTTGTCGGCGCGCTGGTTGGTTCGTCGGGTGCGATCCTGTCGTACATCATGTGCAAGGCGATGAACCGGTCGTTTGTCAGCGTGATTTTGGGCGGCTTTGGTGGCCCTGCGGGCGAACAGATGGCCGTTGAAGGCGAACAGGTCGCAATCGAAGTGGACGGCGTTGCAACCATGCTGAACGAAGCCGACAGTGTCATCATCATCCCCGGTTACGGGATGGCGGTTGCCCAAGCACAGCAAGCGGTCAGCGAGCTGGTCAAAAAGCTGCGTGCCCAAGGCAAGAACGTGCGTTTCGCCATTCACCCCGTCGCGGGGCGTTTGCCGGGTCACATGAACGTGCTGCTGGCCGAGGCCAAGGTGCCCTATGACATCGTGATGGAGATGGACGAGATCAATGATGATTTCCCGTCCACCGACGTGGCGATTGTGATCGGGTCCAATGACATCGTGAACCCTGCTGCGCAGGATGATCCAAACAGCCCCATCGCCGGTATGCCGGTTCTGGAATGCTGGAAGGCCAAGAACGTGATCGTGTCCAAACGCGGGCAGGGCACAGGCTATTCCGGCATCGAAAACCCGCTGTTCTTCAAGGATAACACGCGGATGCTCTATGGCGATGCCAAGGCCAGCTTGGACAAGCTGCTGCCGTTGATCGACTGATCCAGCTGGCTGGTTTACGTCCTTGCTAAAGACATGAAACGCCCTGTCAGGAATGACGGGGCGTTTTGCATTTTGCTGGCACGATACCGTCCTCAAGACCCGGCTTTATGACGCAGCTATCCGCGCTTCGTGAATGACATGCAGTGTCGTTGACGGTGCCAACACGTCAGTTCGCGCAACAGTGCTGTAAACGCCAGCGGGAACTGTCATTTCTCCTTTTCATCAACTCGTCAGAAAAGGACTTCCAACATGACATCCCTGATTACCGGTGCCCCCCTGTGGGTTTGGCCTCTTTTTGTAGTGCTTTTGCTTGTCGGGTTACGGGCAAGGCGCAATCGCGAGGCCCCTGTCGTGTTGGTCTATGCCTTGCCGCTTTTGGGGGTGCTCGCGCTGCGCTCTGTCTATGCGGTCGGAGGCAGCGGTTGGGGCTGGGCCTTATTTGCACTGGCCTATGGGGCAGGGGCCGTTGTCGGCCACCACTTGCAGAAACGTTGGACCTTGGCCCGTGCAGGACGCAAGGTGCGCCTTGCGGGCGAAAGCATGACGCTGGTGGTGATGATGGCGCTTTTCTGGGCGAACTTTGTCGCGGGCGTTCTGCAGGCGGTCGCCCCCGCGATCATCGCTAATCCGTGGTTCCTTGTGGCGCTTTCCGTAATCCTTGGCGGATGTGCTGGCAGCTTTGCTGGGCGTGCAGTGCGCGTGTGGCGTATGGCTTAGGCGCGCTTGTTGCGGGGCAAAATCTGGCGCGGCAGGTCGACCACCCAACTGTTCGTGCGCAGCAGCCCCGTCGATTTCGCCGCGACCAGCCCGCCCCATGCTGCCAAAACATTGGCCAGTATTGCCGCTAAAACGATGCCCCAATATCCAAGGGTCAACGCCCCGATCCACGCAAGTGGCAGATACAGGACAAAGATGCGGCCAAGGCTTAGGCCCATCGACCACAGCGCCTTGTCGCGCGAATTCATAGCAGCATTAGCTGTGACCACGATGCCATAGCCAAACAGCGACAGACCCACAAATCGCAGATAGGTCGCCGCATAATTGCGGTCTTCTTCGCCCGAGGTGAAGATGCCGGCAATCGGTTCGGCAAAAAGCCCCAACACCACAGCAACTAAAGCGCCATAGCCCAAGCAGAACATGAAAGCATATCGGGTGGCGTCTTGGGCGCGGTCCTTGGCACCTGCACCCCAGTTCTGACCCACCACAGGCCCGATCCCTGCGGACAGCGCCAGCAGCGGGACCAGCGCCATGCTTTGGACCCGTGTCGCGGCACCAAACCCCGCTACGGCAGTTTCGCCCACGGTTGCGACGGCCGCAGTGACCATGGCCAAGCCCGCCGGGTTAATCGCATTCGAAAACGCAGCAGGCAGGCCGACGTTCAGAATTTGTCGGGCCGAGGATCCGATCCGGTCAAACAACCCACCACACCAGCCCAACAACCCACGCTGCCACGCGATGAACAGCGCAAGGGCCACGGCCACCACACGCCCCGCAAGCGTTGCCATGGCTGCGCCCTGAACGCCAAGCTCTGGCAGGCCCCACATCCCAAAGATCAACAGCGGGTCAAGCCCCACATTGATCACCGCCGCCACCACCATGATCCAGGAAGATGTCAGGCTGTCGCCATGGGCCCGAAACACCGCATTGGTCACCATCATCGTCACCAGAAACGGAAAGCTAAGCGCCCAGATTGGCATGTATTCCGCGATCCTTCCAGCAACCTCGTTCCCCGCTCCGATGGCTTGGAAAATATAGGGATAGATCAACCAGACCACCCCTGCGACCGCCGTAGACAAGGCCAGACCAATGCCCATGGCATGCAGTCCCAGCCGCTGTGTTGCTTCGTCACTATCTGCGCGACCGATCGCCTGACTAAGTGCAGCATTCGCCCCCGCACCAAGCCCGATCGAAAGCGACGTGATCGCGGTTGTCACCGGATAGATAAACCCCACCGCAGCCAGCGCTGTGCCGCCGATCTGGCCCAGAAAATAGGCATCGGCCAATCCGACGCTTAGTACCGCAAAAATGCCAAAACCCATCGGCGCAGTCATGGCTGCCAAGGCGCGCCATACGGGGCCTTCCGTCAGGTCGCGACCGCTTTTTTGCTGTGTGGTTTCATCACCTTGGTCTGCCATGGGTCGCCGCTCCGCCATCTGTCGCTAAGCCCGTCAACCTAGTGCAGCGTCCGTACTTTGCGAGTGTTCCCCGTCACAGCGTCCGGCCAGTATTCAATGGTACACCGTAAGGCCATGGAAATAATCATTTTTTTCTGTTCTTTGCGGCGGATTATAGTATCTTGTCACAAACCGCCGGTTTGCATGACGAGGACCCAGATGGCTGCGATAAACGACCACCCCTTGCGCTATTCGCTTAACAGTGAATTGCACGCGCGCCCGTTCCCGTCGCTAAGCGCCCCGCATGTTGCGGCCTATCTTGCCGTGCGCGCCCCCGGCGAGGCGGCATCCCGCGATAGGTCTGTGGACCTTGATAACCTTTCAGCATTGCTGAAGCATTACGGTGCACCGCTGCCTGCGGAAAACGCGACCCATTACTATGGGCCGATGGGGAAATACGCGCTGAAATGGGAACAGCATACGGAATTCGTGACCTATACTGTGTTTTCCGACCAGCTGAGCGAGCGGCCATTTGATCCGGCCGAATTCGACGTGTTTCCGGAAAGTTGGCGCAAGGGGCTGAACGCGGAACGTATCACCTCGATCTTGCTGCGGCTGGTGACGCGGCCCGATACCAACGAACAGATCTCGGGGAGCCTGCGCGACTGGTTCGTCCCCGAAAGCCTTGCCGTCGCCAAGGTGCTGGACGATGCGGCCGTGGTCGCCAGCGATTTCCGCATTGATTCAGCGGGCCACATGCGCATGGCGATCTTTGCGTCTGACGGTACCGGTGACAGACGCCTTGGCCGCATCGTTCAGCGGCTCTGCGAAATTGAAACCTATAAATCCATGTCAATGTTGGGTTTTGCCGAGGTGCGTGATTTTGGCGGGCAGCTGAATGCGTTGGACAAGCAGCTGAACAACCTGATGGTTGGTATGCGTGCCTCGGATGCCATGGCCGAAGACACGCTGCACAAGCTGTTGGACATCTCGGTGCAGCTTGAAACCTTGTCTGCCGAAGTATCCTACCGTTTCGGGGCCACAGAGGCCTATCAGGCCATCGTCAATCAACGGATATCTGCGCTGCGCGAGGCGCGGTTTATGTCGCGGCAGGGCTTTGACGAATTCATGATGCGGCGGTACGAGCCTGCGATGCGCACGGTCAAATCCTCCGAAAACCGGTTGCAGTCCATCTCGGCCCGCGCCATCCGTGCATCTGAATTGTTGCGGACGCGGGTGGATGTTGAACGCTCTGCCCAGAACCAGGAAATTCTGGCCAGCATGAACGAACGTTCTGACCTGCAGTTACGGCTTCAGCATACGGTCGAAGGATTGTCCGTGGTCGCGATCAGCTATTACGCGGTGTCTTTGACGGCCTATATGATCACGCCACTGGCCGAGCAGGTCGGTATCGGCAAGGGGGTGGTGACCGCCCTTGCCGTGCCGGTTGTTGTGGCTCTGGTCTGGTGGATGCTGCGCCGGTTACGCAGTAAAATCATCTAGCAAGGCCCGCCGCTGGTACGTTGGCCCTGCTTCGGTCAGCCGCGGGACAGCTGACCGACCGGGGTGCGGCGCAATACGGCATGTGTCGCCAAAACACCCACACCGATCATCACGATCGCAAGGATTGCTGCCAGCGACAGGGTCGGAACACCCGACAGACCGGCCCCCAACGTGCAGCCACCGGCCAGAACACCGCCAACGCCCATCAACGCCGCTCCGGCAATATAGCGGCCGGTTTGGGCAGGGGTCTCAAAGCTTTGCCAGCCAAATCCGCCAAAGGTGACGCTGGCAATCAACGCGCCGATCAGAACGCCACCGAACAGGCCGACGCCAAATCCGGCAGGGATCGAACTGCTGGCCACGACCCAGAACAACCCTTCGGCTGCGGGGGAGGTGAAGGACAAGCTCTCCATCGCGATGGGGTCGAATTCATCGAACAAGATAAACCCGGTGCCGACCCAGGCCAGCGGCACCAGCAGGCCAATCGCGGCCCCCATGACCAGCGCGCCAACGCCATTGCCCGACCGCAGCGCAATGGCCAGCGCGCCCAGAACTATCAGACCTGACCATACCAAAGCACCGCCGGGCAGGTTTGCCAGACTGATGGCGTTGCCCACATCGACGGTCAGGCTGCCCAACGCGACGCGCAAAGGTGCGAGGACCCCCTTGAGCGTCGCATGGGCTACGATCGCAAAAACAACAATGACCAGAGCAGCGCGCAGGTTTCCCGACCCCGCCAAAATGGTCAGCCGTGAAACACAGCCGCGCGTCAACACCATACCTGCGCCAAACAGCAATCCGCCAAAGGCAATTGCGGCAATCGGTAGGTCAGAAATCATGAAACGGTGATCGGCAAAGCTGATGAGTTCGAAAGCCACAGCAATTTGTGTGCCGAGCACGGCAAAAGCGAGGGCCATCAACCACACCCCGGCCGCCAGACGGCGATCATCACCGATCAGGGATCTTCGAAAGCAGAACTTTGTCACTTGTCCCAAAAGGCCAAATAAGATGCCGACAAGAATGGCAAACAGAACAGATGCCTGCTGCGGCGTGGTGTTTTCAAAACCGAATGACTCAAACATCGCTCTGATCCTTTAATATTCAGAATATTTTCCCAATGACGCGGAAAATATCTGATATCAAGTGGATCAGTGCGCCTGAACCGCATCACCTGAGGGAAAGTATTCCAAAACGGCGCGCGACTTGGGTTTGGTGTTCACCAATCATCCGGGTACTCGTTCCAGGTTTCCGAATGGCCTTGCCCGGACCAAACTGCGTTCTTATTTGATGAATTCGCAAAAGCAAAAAAGGGAGACCAAGTGGCCCCCCTTAACCCTTTTTCAAATACTCAAGTCCGACATAACCTGCAAAGACCAAAGCCTGGTTGGATTATCGTCCTCGCAACCGTGGATCCAACGCATCGCGCAAACCATCACCCAGATAATTCACGCTCAACACCGTCAACGAAATCGCGATCCCCGGCAGCAACACACGCTCGGGGTATTCTTGCATCCGGCTCACCGCGTCGGACAGCAACTTACCCCATGTCGGGAAGTCCGACGGAAAGCCGACCCCCAGAAAGCTGAGCGCGCTTTCGGTAATGATCGCTGTCGCCAGCCCCAATGTTGCAGAAACCATGATGGGCGAAATGACGTTGGGCAGCAGATGCCGCCGGATGATCTTGCCCGACCGCGTGCCGATGGACCGCGCGGCCAGAATGAACTCGCGCTCTTTCAACGCCAGAATATCGCCGCGGACGATACGTGCTGTTTGCATCCAGGATGTCAGGCCGATGATGCCCACGATCAGAATGAACATCCCGCCCTCTGGCCCAAAGCGTGAATTGAGCGGCTGGCGAAACAAGGTCACGGCCAGCAAGGTCAAGGGCAGGATCGGCAGAGACAACACCAGATCGGTAAAACGCATCAGCCAGAAGTCGAGCTTTTTGAAGTAGCCCGAGATCACGCCGATCGCGGATCCGATCACCAGCGCCAAGGCCATTGCCAGCCAGCCGACGGCCATCGACACTTGGCCGCCCGCGATCATTTGTGCCATGATATCGCGGCCCAGTTGGTCAGTCCCAAAGGGGTGGGCCCAGCCAGCCTTGGCCTCGCTGTCGAACAGCAGCTGATAGATAGGGCGCCAGTTCTTGTTGCGGATATCCAGCGTGGTGGGGTCAATGCTCCACAGGAATGGACCAAAGATCACTGCCAGCGTGATGAATAGCAAAAAGCCACCGCCGAAAACGGCACCTTTGTGTTTTCGAAACTGCAACCAGACATCGATCCACTGGCTGCGTGGTGGCTTGGACGGTTCCTTGTCGACCAAGGCACCAAAGGTTTCGATGTCGGCCTCGATGGGGCTGGCGGGAATGGCTTGCTCAGTCATAGCGGATCCTCGGGTCAAGCAGGCCGTATAGAACATCGGCAATCAGGTTAAACAGTACGATCAGGATGGCAAAGATAAAGGTCAGCGTCATCACCATCGGCAAATCGTTGGCAAACAGCGCGGTCAGCAGCAGCTGGCCAATGCCATTCACCTTGAACACGTTTTCAGTAATGATCGCGCCACCGAAAATCGCGGGCATGCCAAGGGCGATCACTGTCACGACAGGGATCATCGAATTGCGCAACACATGGATCAACACGACCGAAGTTTCCTTGAGGCCCTTGGCCCGCGCAGTGCGCACGTAATCCTGATTCAGGTTGTCCAGCATCGCACCGCGCATATAGCGGCTGATTTGCGCTGTTGTTTGCAGCGCCAGCACCATCACGGGCATGATCATCTGCATGAACTGCACCTTAAAGCTGGCCCAATCGGTCACCACGTGGGTGGTGTCATAGATCGACGGTAGCCAGCCCAGCGTCACCGAGAACACCACAATCAGCAGCGGTCCGGTAAAGAAAGGCGGGATCGAAAAACCAACCATGGTGACAAAAGTGCCCGCTTGATCGAACAGGGAATAGTGGCGGTAGGCGGAATAGATCCCGATGGGAATGGCGATTAAAATGCCGACGATATAGCTGAGGCCAACGACCCACAGGGTCTGCGGCATCCGCTGGATCACGATATCCATGATCGGGCTGCGGGTCTGCCAGCTGATGGCACGCTGTACGGGGCGCACGGCACCGGTGTCAGGGTCGACGAAGGTCGAAAAATTCGTATCGGGCAGCCAGCCCAGAAGGAACGTATCACGTGTTGCCCAGTCGATGAAGACCTGCGGTTCAACCCAGAAGAACTGGATCAGCCACTTGTAATATTGCACATAGATCGGCTGGCCGAGGCCAAGCGCCTCGCGCATCTTTTGTTTGACTTCGGGGGGAACGGTCAGCGGTACCTGAGCCATCGGATCGCCGGGGGCGAGCTGAAGCAGCAGGAAAATAACCATACTGATGAACAAAAGCGTCGGGATCGACAATAGCAGTCGTCGAATGGTGAAAGTCAGCATGCGCGGCGCCTTTGCAGGTCAGTCTGTGGTGATATTAATAGTGGTCGCGGTGTGGTCGGTCCGAAGAGGGGGGCGTAAAACACGCCCCCCCAGAGAAGGAAAGAGTTATTCCTTGATACGGTACCAATCGGCGGCATTCCAAAGTTCGGAATCCCATGTGTTCAGGACAACGCCACCCAAGGTGGTGGAGGCTGCGGAAACACGACCACGGTCAACCAGTGGTACGATTGTCATGGTTTCTTTGGTGATGATGTCGTTCAGACGCTTGGCAATTTCGCCGCGCTTGGACAATTCACCTGTGCGGGACAGTTCGTCCAACAGTTCATCATATTCCGCGTTACAGAAGCGGTTGATGTTTTCACCCTGCCATTGGCTGGATGGCTTTGGTTCGTTGCCACAACGGTAGGCCGACAGGTATGCCTGTGGGTCTGTGCCGTCAAAGTTGTTGGCGTACATTTCAACGTCCGCGTAGAACTTTTGGAACGTGTCAGGCGAACCGGGGTCGCCACCAAAGAATACCGACCCGTCAAGGTTACGCAGTTCGACTTCAACGCCGATCTGGTTCCACCAGTCTTTGATCAACGCTTGAAAATCCTGACGGACTGCGTTTGTCGAAGTTTGGTACAGAACCGACAGCTTTACGCCATCTTTTTCACGTACACCGTCGCCATCGCTATCGGTATAGCCTGCTTCTTCGAGAAGCGCTTTCGCGCCTTCCAGATCTTGCGTCAGACATTCTGTGTTGTTGGAAGCATAAAGTGCAGGGGCCGGAACGAGGTTACAGGTTGGGCGACCAGCCTGACCGTAACCGACTTCGACCAAAAGCGGGCGGTCGATCGCCATGGAAAGCGCCTTGCGGACTTTGAAATCCGACAGGAAGGGGTGTGGATGCATGACAGTTGAACGTTCGCCTTCGGGCAGATCAGGCGACGGGTTTGTCATGTTCATTTCGATCCGTTCGACCAACGTGCCGAATGCCGAGATCGGCGTACCTTTGCCAACGGAGGCCATTTTCGCCAGCACGTCGGGTGCCAACTGCATGTTCCACGCATAGTCGTATTCGCCGGTTTCCATAACCGCACGGCCTGCGGATTCCGCGTCGCCGCCACCTTTGAAGGTCACAGATGCAAACGCAGGTTTGTTTGGATCACGGTAGTTAGGGTTCGCAACCATCTGGATCACGTCATTTGGACGGAAATCCGTAACCATGAACGGGCCGGTGCCGATCGGGTTAAAGTTTGCTTCGGTGCATTCAGGTGCCTTTGCGCCCAGACATTCTGCGAATTGTGCCGCTTGAATGATGGGGGACTGTGCGCCCATGAAAGGACCGTAAGGGTTTGGCTTTGCGTCGGTAAAGTTTACCGTGACCGTCAGATCATCGACGATGTCGATGCTTTCCACGCCGTCAAACTTTGACGCCTGTGCGCAACCGCCTTCGGGGTGCATACAGTATTCAGCGGTGAATTTAACGTCCGCCGTTGTCACAGGTGTGCCGTCAGACCACAACAGGCCTTCCTTCAGCTTCCATGTGATGGATTTCAGGTCTTCGGAAACGCCGCCGTTTTCAACGGTTGGAATTTCAGTGGCCAGATAAGGTACCAGCGCGCCAGTTTCGTCATAACGACCCAAAGGTTCAATCACGAGGCTCGAAGCCTCAAGGTCCTTGGTGCCGCCGGACAGATAGGGGGTCATGATGGAAGGCGCTTGCCAATAGATGATCTTGACCTCGCCGTCGCGTCCGCGCTCGCCTTCATGGGCGGCTGCGAATGCAGCGGGGGCAAGAGCCATAGAAGCCACAGCACCCATTAATAGGGTTTTCAAAGTCATAACCTACTCCTTGTTGGGCACCGGTGATTTCGGTTTCGGTGCCACGCTTTTTTATCTTTGGATGCCATTTTTAGACATGACCCCAACTTTCTTATGATCGGGCCTGAAAGGTCAAGGGCAGGAAACGCAACAGATGAAAAAATCATCAATTGCAATTCGCAAGTTTGCTCCCCCAAGCACGCGTGCCGCTATCGAAACAGGTTCCGCGCAAATTGCAAGCCTCATGACAGCGGTAACACGCCTTGGGCGTGACGGGTTTGACACTGGGTGTTGAATGGCCTTAGCGTCAGCAGATCAGAAATATGATCAGCGATGGAAATTTTCATGCTCGACGACACCACATCCTCACCAATCGCGCAAATTCAAGAGCTTAGGGTCGAATTTCAGACGCAAGACGGCCCTGTTCTGGGGGTCGAAAACGTCAGTTTTGACATCAATTCTGGTGAAACCGTGTGTGTGGTGGGCGAATCTGGGTCGGGTAAATCAGTATCCTCCTTGTCCTTGATGCGCCTTGTGGAATTCGGGGGCGGAAAAATTGCAGGTGGTCGCCTATTATTTAATCGTCAGAACAATCCTGCCGTCGATTTGGCCCAGACCGACCAGGATCTGATGCGCGAAATTCGCGGCAATGAAATCGGGATGATCTTTCAGGAACCGATGACGGCGCTGAACCCGGTGTTTACCGTCGGACGTCAGTTGACCGAAGGATTGCGCCTGCACAAAGGCATGACCAAGGCAGAGGCCGAAGCCCGCGCGCTGGAACTTTTGACTCAGGTGCGTATCCCACAGCCCGATCAGCGCCTGAAGCAATACCCTCACGAACTGTCCGGTGGCATGCGACAGCGCGTCGTTATCGCCATGGCTTTGGCCTGTTCGCCACGCCTGTTGATCGCAGATGAACCTACAACGGCCTTGGATGTGACCATTCAGGCCGAAATCCTTGCGCTGATTGACCGGTTGAAACGCGAAACCGGCACAGCCGTTATGTTCATCACCCATGACATGGCCGTTGTGGCGCAGATGGCCGACCGGGTGGTTGTGATGTTCCGCGGCAAAAAGGTCGAAGAAGGCACGGTCGAGGAAATATTCGAAAATCCGCAGCACCCCTATACCAAGGCGTTGCTGGCTGCTGTGCCTAAACTGGGCGAGATGACGGGCAAAGCCTATCCCGAACCGATGAAGCTGTTGGGCACCAAAGACAAGGAAATCGTGCCGATCAAGGGCACCACAGAAACCTTGCTGACGGTGAAAAACCTGACCACGCGTTTTCCGGTACAGGGCGGTTTCTTTCGCCGGACCATCGCCAATGTCCACGCGGTCGAAGACCTGTCTTTCTCTATAAACAAGGGGCAGACCCTTAGTCTTGTGGGCGAATCCGGTTGCGGTAAGTCCACCGCTGGCCGGTCGATCTTGCGTCTGGTCGAACCGCTCTCGGGTGAAATCGACATCTCGGGCAAGGATATCATGGCGCTGAATGCTCATGATCTGCGTGAAGCACGGCTTGATATGCAGATGATTTTCCAGGACCCGTTTGCCTCGCTGAACCCGCAGATGCAGCTGTCCGATCAGGTGGCCGAACCGATCCACAACTACGGCACCCTCAAGGGCGCTGAGCTGACCAAGCGTATCGAAATGCTGTTTGACCGCGTGGAGTTGCCCCGCAGCTTTATGCGCCGTTTCCCTCATGAACTCTCAGGTGGTCAACGCCAACGCGTCGCGATTGCCCGCGCATTGGCGCTGAATCCCAAGCTGATTATCGCAGACGAGGCAGTTTCCGCCCTCGACGTGTCAGTGCAGGCGCAGGTCGTTAACCTGATGCTGGAACTGCAACAAGAGATGGAGCTGTCGTTTCTGTTTATTAGCCACGACATGGCCGTCGTCGAACGGGTCAGCCATCAGGTTGGCGTGATGTATCTGGGTCGGATCGTCGAATTGGGATCCCGCCAGCAGGTGTTCGAAAACCCGCAACACCCCTATACCCAAGCGCTGATGAAGGCGGTCCCCATCGCCGATCCGCGTAAGCGTAAAAAGGAAAGCGAGCTGAATTTCAAACCGATTCCCTCGCCGATCCATCCCACCACCTACCGGCCTGAACCGTCGGTCTACAAAACTGTCTCTCCCGGTCATCAGGTATTGCTGACCGACAGCGGCTACTAAAGGACGGCCCAATGACCGAACGCATGACCCCGTTTGCGCTGATGGAAAAGCTGATCAGCTTTCCCACTGTGTCGCGCGAAAGCAATATCCCGCTGGTGGATTGGGTGGCTGATTATCTCGCCAGCCATGGTATTGAATCGCACCGCTATGTTGATCCTGATCAACCCAAACACGCGCTTTTTGCCCATGTCGGCCCGTGGAAAGAAGGGGCCGTGGTGCTGTCTGGGCACACCGATGTGGTGCCCGTCGATGGCCAGCCCTGGGACAGCGACCCGTTCAGCGTGGTTGCGCGCGACGGCCGCTATTACGGGCGCGGCACATGCGACATGAAAGGCTTCGATGCGATGGCCCTCTGGGCGCTTGTCGAAGCGAAATACGCAGGCGTGACGCGCCCGCTGCAGGTTGCCCTCAGCTTTGACGAAGAGGTCGGATGCCTTGGGGCCCCTCCGATGATCCAGGCGATGCAGCCGGTTCTGCCCAAGGGCAGTCTGGTGATCGTGGGCGAACCGTCAACCATGCAGGCGGTCACCGGCCACAAGGGCGGCACCGGCTTCAACACCCACGTGGTGGGGTTCGAAGTCCATTCATCGCTGCTGCACACCGGCGTCAACGCGATCATGGCAGGGGCCAAGCTGATCGAATGGGCCAATGAGATGAACACAGAAAATTTCGCCCGCAAGCCTACGGAAATGGCGGCGATGTTCGACCCGCCTTTCACGACCTGCCATGTCGGCATGATTTCGGGCGGGACGGCCCATAACATCACGGCCAAGGATTGCACATTCGCAATGGATTTCCGCGTCGTCCCGGGCGAGGATAAAGACGCATGGGGCACGGCCTACCTGAAAAAAGTGCGCGAAGTTGAAAAGCAGATGCAAGAGGTCGTCCCCGAGACCTATATCGAAATCACGCCTCGTTTTGATGTCCCGGCCCTGCAACCCGAAAAAGACGGGCTGGCGGAATCTTTTGTCCGCCAGATCACCGGCGACAATGCCAGCCACAAAGTCAGCTACGGCACCGAGGCAGGCCAGTTCCAAGAGGCAGGTTATAGCGCTGTGATCTGCGGCCCCGGTGACATCGCGCAGGCCCACCAACCCAACGAATATATCGAAATCTCGCAGTTCAATGCGGGCCATGACTTCATGCGCAAGCTTGTAGACCGGCTGCGCTAATCCCTAAAACTTCTGTCCCGCCCCCCGATTCCAAATGGACCTAAATCCCTGGGGTGGGCCGCCGCGCGGCACCGGGGGCTGGCCCCCGACCAGCGCCTTATTTGAAACGAGCGTTCTGAAAATGCAGTTCCCCATCAACGACACGACCCCAGTCACCTATTCCGGCCCTCACAATACTCAGGCCGATGTCGTGGTGATCGGCGGCGGCGTGATTGGCGTTTGCACGGCCTTGTTTCTGGCGCGCGATGGACACCGCGTCATCCTGCTTGAAAAGGGCCGCATCGCTGGCGAACAATCCAGCCGCAACTGGGGCTGGATTCGCCAACAAGGCCGCGACCCAGACGAGATGCCGATTATGGCTGACGCACAGCGCTTGTGGCATGAATTCGCCAGTCAGACCAACGTCGACATTGGCCTGCGGCAGGGCGGTATCACCTATTTTGCGGATAAACCCAGCCAGTTGGAAGAGTACGAGAACTGGCTGCCTCATGCGCGCGCCAATGGCGTGGACAGCAAGATGCTGTCGTCGGCACAGATCAGCGCGATGTTTCCCGGTATGGCAACGCGGCCCGTGGGGGCGTTGATCACACAGACCGATCTGCGCGCCGAACCATGGGTCGCTGTGCCCGCTTTGGCTGCGATTGCTGCGCGCGAAGGGGTGCAGATCGTGGAAAACTGCGCCGTGCGCAGCCTTGATATCGCCGCAGGGCGGGTCGCGGGCGTTGTCACGGAAACGGGCCGCATCGCCGCCCCCGAGGTCGTCTTGGCGGGCGGGGCGTGGTCATCGCTTTTCTTGCGCAATCACGGTGTGACGATGCCGCAGCTTTCCGTGCGTGAAAACGTCGCCGCAACTGAACCGTTGCCCGAAGTTTACGCAGGTGCCGCGGCAGACCGAAAAGTCGCGTTTCGGCGTCGTGCTGACGGCGGATATACGCTGGCCCCTCCGGGCGCGCCCGAACTTTTCGTCGGTCCCGATGCCATGCGCGCCTTTCCCCATTACCTGACGCAGCTTAGGGCGAACCCTTTTGGGCAGGTTTTGCATCCCTTTGCGCCAAAGGGTTTTCCCGATGCATGGGGCACCAAACGGCGCTGGACCAGCGAAGAAAAAACCCCGTTCGAGGCAATGCGCATCTTGAACCCTGCGCCAAACATGGGCAAAATCAACCGCTTGCTGCGTAATTTTGCCAAGATGTTCCCGGACCTTCCCCCTGTGCGCCTAAAGGCAGCATGGGCAGGCATGATCGACACCATGCCCGATATCGTCCCCGTGGTGGACCGTGCACCGACCTTACCGGGGCTCACCATCGGGACGGGCATGTCCGGGCATGGCTTCGGCATCGGGCCGGGCATGGGGCGCGTGTTGGCTGCACTGGCAACCGGGGGCGATTTGGGGCATGATCTGACCAGATTTCGCCTGTCGCGTTTTAGTGACGGCAGCCCGATGGTTTTGGGCCCCAACGTCTGATTTAACAACCGGAGCATGTTATGCCGATCAAGAATCGCTTTGCCGATACCCATGCCGATATCACAGCATGGCGTCGCCACCTGCACACCATCCCCGAACTTATGTTCGATCTGCCGCAAACATCGGCATTTGTGGCTGACAAGCTGCGCAGCTTTGGCATCACGGACATCACCACAGGCGTCGCTGAAACCGGTATTGTCGCGGTGATCGAAGGTAAAACCAACACGTCCGGCCGCACCATCGGGTTGCGCGCAGACATGGACGCGCTGCCCATATCTGAGGCGACAGGGCTGGACTATGCCTCGACCCATCCGGGCAAAATGCATGCCTGCGGTCATGACGGGCACACGGCGATCTTGCTGGGCGCTGCGCAATACCTGGCCGAGACGCGCAATTTCGATGGCCGTGTCGTGTTGATCTTTCAACCCGCCGAAGAAGGCGGCGGCGGCGGCAATGTCATGGTCGAAGAAGGCCTGATGGATCGCTGGTCCATCGACGAAGTATACGGGTTGCACAACATGCCCGGCGATCCGGTTGGCGCATTCGCGATCCGCACAGGTGCCTTGCTGGCGGCGGCAGATGAATTCGACATCACCGTGACCGGGCAGGGCGGCCATGCCGCCGCCCCCCACGAGGCGATTGATACCAACCTTGCGGCAGCGCACGTGGTGGTCGCCCTGCAATCCATCGCCAGCCGCAATGTTGACCCGATCAAGCAAGTCGTTGTGTCGGTCTGCACGCTGCGGTCGGACACTGACAGCCACAACGTTCTGCCGCAAACCGTGCGGTTGCGCGGCACGGTGCGCACGCTAGATCCGGGCATCCGCGATCTGGCCCAAGAACGGTTGCAGGCAATCGTGACCCATACCTGCGCGGCCTATCAATGCACCGCCGACATAGATTATCGGCGCGGATATCCGATCACCGTGAATGCCGAAGACAACACCGGTTTCGCCGCCGATGCCGCCGAAAAAGTGACGCCTGGCGTCGATCGCAACACGCCACCAATCATGGCAGGCGAGGATTTTTCCTATATGCTGAACAAGCGCCCCGGTGCTTATATCATGCTGGGCAATGGCGACGGCCCGACCGTTCACCATCCGATGTACAATTTCAACGACGACGCCATCCCTGCCGGCTGTAGCTGGTTTGCCGAGATGGTCGAAACACGATTGCCAAGTGCTGGGTAAACCGACCCCACGCTTGGCCTTACACTCTTGGCCCTAATCCTCCCGGCCCGAACTCTCCCAACCAAGGACCTATCATGCCTGTTAAGAACCGATTTGCCGAACTTCATGACGATATCACTGCATGGCGCCGTGATCTGCACGAACACCCAGAGATTTTGTTTGAAACCCACCGGACATCTGCCACGGTCGCCGAAAAGCTGCGCGCCTTTGGCTGTGACGAGGTGGTCGAGGGCATCGGTCGCACCGGTGTTGTGGGTGTGATCAAGGGGAACACGACGGCATCCGGCAAGGTGATCGGCCTGCGCGCCGACATGGACGCGCTGCCCATTCACGAACAGACTGGCGTCGAATATGCCTCCAAGACACCGAACGCGATGCACGCCTGTGGCCATGATGGCCATACCGCGATGTTGCTGGGGGCCGCGCAATATCTCGCTGAAACCCGCAATTTTGATGGCACTGTCGTGGTGATTTTTCAGCCCGCCGAAGAAGGCGGCGGCGGCGGTCGCGAGATGTGCAAAGACGGTATGATGGACCGTTGGGGTATTCAGGAAGTTTACGGCATGCACAACTGGCCGGGCATGCCAGCGGGCAGCTTTGGCATTCGTCCGGGGCCGTTTTTTGCCGCAACCGATCTGCTTGAGATCGAAGTCGAAGGTCTGGGTGGCCACGCGGCCAAGCCGAACGAGACGATTGATACCATGGTCGTGACCGCACAGATGATCACCGCGCTGCAAACCATCGTCAGCCGCAATGCGGACCCGATTGGCAATATCGTGGTGTCGATCACGTCTATTGAATCTTCGTCCAAGGCGTTCAACGTGATCCCGCAGCGGGTCAACCTGCTGGGCACGGTGCGCACATTGTCTAACGATTTACGCGATCTGGCCGAAAAGCGCGTGACCGAGATTTGCGAGGGCATCGCCGCCACATTCGGGGCCACGGCCAAGGTGAACTATATCCGCAACTATCCGGTGATGGTGAACCACGATGAACAAACTGAATTCGCCGCCGATGTAGCGCGCAGCGTTTCAGGTCAATGCGACGAGGCCCCTCTGGTGATGGGCGGCGAAGACTTTGCCTTTATGCTCGAAGAGCGTCCCGGTGCCTATATTCTGGTCGGCAATGGTGACACCGCGATGGTGCACCATCCGCTGTATAACTTTAACGATGATGTGATTCCGGTCGGATGCAGTTGGTGGGCAGGGATCGCGGAACAGCGGATGCCCATGGGCTGAGGTCTAACAGCGAAAAATGTGTAGGGTGGGATTTGTCCCACCTTACGACGCCAGCAGGCTCCGGTAGATTTTGACAATCGCAGCCGCTTCGCGTTCGATCGAAAAATCCGACATGACGAAACTGCGGCCCGCCGTTGCCCAGTTTGCCAGACGGGGTCGGTCTGACAATGCTTCGCGGACTGCTGCCTCAAGGGCGGGGATGTCATCGGGCGGGACCAGCAGGCCGGTCGTGTTTTCCACGATCAACTGTTCGAACGCGCCGACACGGGTGGCAACGACTGGCACACCGCAGGCCATGGCTTCTATCGGGGTCAGCCCGAACCCTTCCCAGCGTTGCGGGGCGACGTACAGATCCAGCACACGGTAAAAATCAGCCATATCGCCCACAGGCACTTCGGGCAGGAACAACATGCGCTCTGACAGGCCTTGGGCGTGCACGCGGTCCTTAAGGTCCTTTTCAAACGCAGCGTATTTTTCGGTCGCGCGGCCCATCACCAGACCAACAACATCTGGATCGTCGCGCAGGATAGGCAATAGCGCATCGACAAAAGCATCCGTGCCTTTTTGCGCGCGGATGCGGCCATAACAGCCGACCAGCGTTGCCTTGACCGGCAGCCTAAGCGCGCTGCGCAACGCGGCGCGGTCGGGCGACGGTGCAAAACCGTCAGTATCAATGCCATGCATGATCACATGAGCAGGGTGTTCCAGATAGGCGTTCGTGCGGTCCGACGTGGCCACAACGGCATCCATGCGCCGGATCAACCAACGGGTCAGCCCGCTTTGCTTGCGCTGGCTGGCCGAGGTGAACATCAGCTTTAGCCGTTTGCCCAGAACATAGCGCAGGGCCAGCCCGCCCAGCATCTCCACATTGCGCCGGGCATGCCATACCCGCCAGCCCGACGGCCCGCGCCGCGACATGGTGAGCAGCGACATCAACGGCACATGCGGCACGCCATCGGGCACCACGGGGCCGGTGGCGACGATTGAAATGCTGTGCGCTTGCAACGGCACAAGGCGCATGACAGTGGCTGTCACACCGCTGAGGCGGCGTTTGAAATTCGGGGCGATCACGTCGATCTGGTCAAGGGGGTGGGTCATGGCAGGTGCAGTCCCAGTGCTTTGATCAGCCGTCCCGCGATTGTGTCGAGCTGATCTTGTTGCGCCTCGATAAACTGGCGGGCAGCTTGGGTCATTTCGTCCAGCGTGTCGGGATTGTCCAGCAATGCCACAACCTGCTGGGCCAGATCATCACCATCCTTCACGATCAACGCGGCCCCGTCGGTTTCCAGCTGGGCATAGGTTTCCGCAAAGGCCGCCACATGGCTGCCCGACAGCACCGCAGCACCCGATTGCGCCACCTCGAACGGGTTATGCCCGCCGATAGGCAGCAGCGACCCGCCCAGAAACACGATATCGGTCAGCGCGTACCACAGCCCCAATTCCCCCAGCGTATCTGCCAGATAGACCTGTGCGCCAAGGGCATCCCCGCGGCTGCGGCGGGTGCAGGACAGCCCTGCGCCAGTAATCAGCGCCTCGACCTGATCGCCACGTTCGGGGTGGCGAGGGGCAAGGATCAGACACAGGTCAGGGAAACGGTCCAGCAGCGCCCGATGCGCATCCAGCACCGCCTGTTCTTCGCCCTCGTGCGTAGAGGACGCGACCCATACAGGGCGGTGGCCAAGGGCGGCGCGGGCCTCGAACAGGGCGTCTTCGTCGACGGGCAAGGGGCCAGCCATGGATTTCAGATTGATCCCGCGCGCGACGCGGGCAGAGGGGGCATGTATGCTGACCATATTATGCGCCATCGCGTCATTCTGCGTCAGGATCAGGTCAAAGACATCCAAGACATATTGGGCAAGTTTCGGCCACTTGCGCCATGTTTCCAAGGTCTTGTCGGACATGCGCGCATTGACCAGCGCCATCGACGCTCCGGTGGCACGGGTCCGGCGCAGCATCTGCGGCCAGATTTCGCTTTCGACAAAAATTGCCGCGTCAGGCCGCCAGTGGCGCAAGAAGCGTTTCACAGGGCCGGGCGCATCCAGCGGCGCAAATTGATGGGTGGTGCGGGGCGGCAGGCGCTGTTCAATCAGCTTGGCCGACGTGGCTGTCCCCGAGGTGATCAGGAACTGTGCGCGCGGCAGCATCAACCCCATGCGGGTGATCAGCGCCAACACCGACAGGCTTTCTCCGACCGAGGCACCATGCAACCAGATCAGCGGGCCGGTGCCCACGCGGTCTTGGGTGGCGTGGCCCAGTTTTTCATGGGCACGCAAGACCGATATCCCTTGTCCGCGCAGTTTCTTGGTCTCGGACCGCGCAAAGAACGGCACCAGCCCCATGCTGGCGACCACCCACACGCGATAAAGAAAAGGGACTTTCATGGCCGCGTCAGCCGCCTGTGTGGCTCATGTGGCGGGGCATTTGCCCGTCCAGCTTTTGGCGTGAATAGTCGAAATCATGCCCTTTGGGTTTCAGGTTGATTGCGGCACGGATAGCATCCTTGAGCGGTGCATCATCGTCGGGATGATTGCGCAAGGGTGCGCGCAGATCGGCCACGTCTTCTTGGCCCAAGCACATGAAGATTTCGCCGGTACAGGTGATGCGCACACGGTTGCAGCTTTCGCAGAAATTATGGGACAGCGGCGTGATAAAACCGATCTTCTGGCCGGTTTCTTCCAACCTTACATAGCGGGCTGGCCCGCCCGTGCTTTCGGCAAGATCGGTGACGGTATAGTGGTTTTCGTAAGATTTGCGCACGTCCTTGAGGGACCAGTATTGGCCCAGGCGATCCTCGTTGCCCAAGTCGCCCATGGGCATAACCTCGATCCAGGTCAGGTCTATCCCGCGGTCGGCACACCACGCGGTCATGCTGGGCAATTCGGATTCGTTAAAGCCCTTGAGGGCGACGGCATTTATTTTGACATGCAAACCGGCAGCCTGTGCCGCGTCGATGCCGCGCAACACCTGAGGCAAACGGCCCCAGCGGGTGATGTCGGCGAATTTCTGGTCGTCCAGCGTATCCAGTGACACGTTCACGCGGCGCACCCCGGCGGCATAAAGGTCAGCGGCAAAGCGTTCCAACTGGCTGCCATTGGTGGTCAGCGTGAGTTCCTTGAGCGTGCCCGCGTCCAAATGGCGTGTCATACTGTCAAAGAAGGTCATGATGCCCTTGCGCACCAAAGGTTCACCGCCGGTAATGCGCAGTTTCTGCACCCCGAGGTCAACGAAATTACTGCACAGGCGGTCCAGTTCCTCGAGGGTGAGAAGTTCCTTTTTGGGCAGGAAATTCATATTCTCCGACATGCAATAGACGCAGCGGAAATCGCAGCGGTCCGTGACGGAGACACGCAAATAGGTAATGGCGCGGGCGAAAGGGTCAATCAAAGGAGCATTCATACGACATAGGTAAACATCGGCCCATCGCGGGGCAAGGGACATTTAGGTGATTGAAGCGGTTCGGTGGGACGGGTAACCATAGCGGCATGAAACATATTCTTATTCTTGGTGCTATTGGGTTGTCGTTGTCTGGTTGTGGGGCTTTGCCCGACCGGTTCGGTTTTGGTAAAAAGTCCAGCGTTGACATGCCGATGACATCTGCGGTGGCCGTGCCAAGAGCCACGACAATCGAAGATCCAGCTTTGGTGCCTGTGGTGACCGCGCCGCGCCCGCCCGCCGCTGCGCGTACGGCCGAAGCGTTGGACACCACCACGCCCGAGCAACGCGCCGCTGCTGCGCGGCCCGCCTCGGAAGGCGCACAGCCACTTGGCACGACTGTTGCATCGCTGGGAAGTGCGACCGAGCCGGGGCTTTGGATGAAGACGCCTTTGGTGCAGTCCGAGCTTCAGGGCCGGGTGACAAATCCGGCGACGGGGAAATCATCGACGGTCAGATTGATCCCGCTTGAGGGGCCAAAGACGGCGGGCAGCCGTATGTCCCTTTCTGCGCTGCGCCTGATCGGCGCGTCGCTGACGGATCTGACATCGGTTGAGGTGTCTACGGGCGGGTAGTGTTTTTGGGACGGAAGCTGCGGATTTAGTCGCAGCGTTTCGTCCGTAGGGATGGGGCCAGCCCGCTGACTGTTGAGTTGGTGGCTAGCCCCTTGCCTGTTGAGATGGGGGGCCAGCCCCCCAAAGCCCCCCGGGATATTTTTGAGCCAGAGAAGATGTAAGGTCAGGCGGCCGGGTTTGTGCGTTCGGGCAGGTAGCGCGAGGCTTCCTTGATGGCGTAGGGCTTCATCTGGTGGCTGTTTGCGTCGATGAAGGCTGTTGCGCGGGCCGGGTCGTGCCGGCTGAGGTCGCGGACCCACCAAGCGATGGCCTTTTGCATGATCCCGTTTTTGACCGGCAGATACCCTTCGGCCCACCCCAAGATGCGTTCGCGTGCTGCCAGTTCTTCGGGTTTGGGGTGATTTTGTTTGGTCCACGGCAGGGTTGCCACAAGGGCGGCGCGGCGGGTCCAAAGGTGGTCTGACTGGGTCCATGCTTCGACCACGTCAAGGCGGTCGGGATCAGCGATCAGGCGTTTTTGCACGGCCATGCAGACATGATCGGCAATGGCCCAGCTGTCGAATTCCGGTACCCAACTTTGCATCAGCTGCCATGCCGGTTCATCATCGGGGCGCAGGCGGGCTTGGGTCAGCAGTTTGGCGGCGGCGAGCCGGGCCTCGAAAATATCGGTTTGCCACAGGGCGTCGGCAAGGCTGACACGGTCTGCCAGATCAAGTTCCTCGCGCCAGGTTTTGGTCAGGTCGTTGATCTGCGGGTTGGTCACGCCAAGATAGACGCGATCCATCTTGTGATAATCCTGCATTTGCGAAACGCGGTCGGGATCGGCGAGCGCAGTGAGCTGCGCGAGGTACGGATCAAGCATTGGTTTTGTCACCTGTGTTGTCTGGCAGGATGTGTGTCGGCATCCCGTCAATCGTCGTGCGATTGCGTTCGTCCCAATAGGTGGAAATGCCGGCATCACCTTTGTCGTCGGCCCACTTTTCTAGCACGTCGCGGTCTCCGGCATAATTAAAGAAAGGTACGGCATAGCCGCAGCTGGTTTGCAGCATCTCAACGCGCATATCATAAATCTGCCGCGCGCCAAGGGCTGTCGGGAACAGCGCATTGAGGCTGGCAAAATCGGCATCGCGTGGATGCAGGACATTTGCATCGCCGTAGACGCGCATGATCATCGGTTGCTTTTCAAAGCCGCACCACATCAGCGTCATGCGGTTCAGTCGCGCGAGATGGCCGGCGGTTTCATTGCCCGATCCGGTCAGGTTGCGCCAAACGATCCGGTTCGGGCCCAACATGCGCAGGCTGTCCATTCCCTTGGGCGAAATGTTGACCCGACCGTCAGGGGCCGCACTGCCGCAGAAAAACATATGCTGCGCTTCGATAAAGCGGCGGTGGCTGTCGTTGATCTGGTCGAACTGTTTGGCCACTATTCAACCGTCACTGATTTGGCGAGGTTGCGTGGCTGGTCCACATCCGTGCCCTTGGCGATGGCCGTATGATACGCCAGCAATTGCGCGGGGATCGCGTAAAGGATCGGGGCCAACGCATCGGCAACTGGCGGCATTTCGATTGTCGCCCAAGTGCCCTCGGATTCCTCGTTCAGACCGGACCTGTCCGAAATCAGGATGACCTTGCCCTTGCGCGCCATCACCTCTTGCATGTTGCTGACCGTCTTATCAAAGAGCGTGTCTTTGGGGGCCATCACGACCACCGGCACGTTTTCGTCGATCAGCGCGATGGGTCCGTGCTTGAGTTCACCAGATGCATAAGCTTCGGCGTGTATGTAGCTGATTTCTTTTAATTTTAATGCGCCTTCAAGGGCGAGCGGAAACATCGGGCCGCGGCCCAAGAAAAGCACGTCGCGCGCCGAGGCAAGCTTGTTGGCGGCATCGCGGATCGCTGCGTTCTGTTCAAGCGCAGTGTTGATCAGCGACGGCATTGCCCGCAGCCCCGAAACATGATCGGCTAGCTGTTCATCGTTGATCACGCCACGGTCTTTCGCGGCTTTCAGCACCATCAGGAACAACACGGTAAGCTGGCAGGTAAACGCCTTGGTCGAGGCCACGCCAACCTCGACGCCCGCGTGGATCGGTAGGGCCAGATCGCTTTCGCGCGCGATAGAGGATTCAGTGACGTTAACCACTGACGCGATCTTGGCGGCCTTGCCTTCGCAAAAGCGCAGCGCGGCAAGGGTATCGGCAGTCTCGCCTGACTGGCTGACAAACATCGCCAAGGTGCGCGCCGGGATGGGTGGTTCGCGGTAGCGGAATTCAGAAGCGAAATCGACCTCGACCGGTAGACGTGCGATTTGTTCAAACCAATATTTCGCGGTCAGGCAGGCATAGTAGGCCGTCCCGCAGGCGACCATGGTGATGCGGTCGATCTCGTTGAAATCAAGCCCGGGGTCAGGCAATGAAATCTCGCCTTTTTCGCTTAGGTAATGGGAAAGCGCCGCGCCGATCACGCCAGGTTGTTCGGCGATTTCTTTGGCCATGAAATGCTTGTGGCCTGCTTTGTCGACGCGGGTATTATCGAGGCTGATCGTCTTGATCGCCCGGTTGGCGCGGTTGCCATTGGCGTCGTAAATCTCGACCGAGTTGCGGGTCAGAATGGCGCGGTCGCCTTCTTCCAGGTAAGTAATGCGGTCGGTCATCGGCGACAGGGCGATGGCGTCGCTGCCCAGATAAACTTCATTGTCGCCGTACCCTACGGCCAAAGGTGCGCCCTTGCGTGCGCCAATCATCAGGTCTTCTTCGCCATCGAACAAAAAGGCGAGAGCAAAGGCACCATGCAAGTGCGACAGCGTCTTGGTCGCGGCCTCAATCGGGCCAAGCCCTTCGGCCATGTGCATCTGTGTCAGCAATGCGACGGTTTCGGTGTCGGTTTCCGTAACGAAATCAACACCTTTTGCGGTTAGTTCGGCGCGCAATTCGCGAAAGTTTTCGATGATCCCGTTATGGACGACTGCGACAGGCCCCGCCTGATGTGGATGCGCGTTGGTGACTGACGGTGCGCCATGGGTGGCCCAGCGGGTGTGGCCGATGCCCGATTTGCCGGCAAGCGGTTGATGCACCAACAGATCGGATAGGTTGACCAGTTTGCCAACCGCGCGGCGGCGGTCAAGATGACCATTGTTGATCGTCGCAATCCCTGCGCTGTCGTAGCCGCGGTACTCAAGTCGCTTGAGGGCCTCGACAAGGATGGGGGCTGCTTCGTGCTGCCCGAGTATTCCAACAATACCACACATAATCAGCTGCCTCTCTGTTGTTTTGCCTTCTTGGCCTTTAACATATCGAACAATTTTCGTGCCATGCCCGGCTTTTCCACCTGTGGCGCGCGCGACAGCGCCAAAGCGTCGGCTTCGACGTCTGATGTGATGACCGACCCAGATCCGGTCATCGCCCCGTTGCCAATATGCACGGGGGCCACAAGCATGGTGTTGGACCCGATAAAGGCGTTTGCACCGATATGGGTGTGGTGTTTCATCACGCCATCATAATTACAGGTGATCGTGCCCGCGCCGATGTTGGCGCGCGCCCCGATCGTTGCGTCGCCGATATAGCTAAGGTGATTGACCTTGGCCCCTTCGGCGATCTGCGCATTCTTAATCTCGACAAAGTTGCCAACCCGTACGTCTTCGGACAATTCCGCACCGGGGCGCAGGCGTGCATAGGGGCCGATGATGCCGCCACGCGACACATGGCACCCTTCCAGATGGCTGAAGGCGCGGATCGTGGCACCGGATTCGACGGTGACACCGGGGCCAAAGACGACATTGGGTTCAATTACCGTATCGCGCCCGACATAGGTGTCGCGGGCAAAATAGACGGTGTCGGGTGCCATCAGCGTGACGCCGGTTTCCAGCATCTGCGCACGGGTGCGGGCCTGAAATGCAGCATCGGCCGCCGCCAGATCGGCGCGCGAATTCACGCCCATGGTTTCCGCCTCGATGCACGTCACGGCGGTGGCTTTCAATCCGCGATCACGTGCGATGCCGATGATGTCTGTAAGGTAATATTCTTCGGATGCGTTATCATTGCCGACCGCATCAATCAGATCAAACAGAAGATCGGACTTGCACGCGATAACACCACTGTTGCAAAGCGTTATGGTGCGTTCTTCATCCGACGCATCCTTGAATTCGACGATCCGGTCCAAGCTGGCACCATCCATGACCAACCGGCCATAGCGCGCTGGAACAGCCGCCTCGAACCCCAGAACAACCACGTCGTTATTCGTCAGGGCAGCGCACATCGCCTCAAGGGTTTCGGGCTGCACAAAAGGTGTGTCGCCGTACAAAACGATGGCCGTCCCGTCAAAACCGGCCAGTGCATCGCGCGCTTGGGCGACGGCATGGGCGGTGCCAAGCTGCTCTTCTTGCACCACGACGACGGCGTCTTCGTCAAACGCCTGTGCGGCGGCGCGCACCAGATCTGCCCCGTGCCCGGCTACAACGACGGTGCGGGCGGGTTCAAGTGCTGCACCCGACGCCATCGCATGTTCAAGCAGAGGAGCGTGGGCGACGGGGTGCAGAACCTTGGGCAGATCCGATTGCATCCGCGTGCCTTTGCCTGCGGCCAATAGGATCAGTGCAACTTTCATGGGAAATCTCTTTAATGAATTAGTGTGCGCTCTCTTTACCTTGTTACCGTTTATGCGCAAGGCTGCCGGCCATCAAAGAAGATTTCGACCTGCAACAACTCTCAGCAAAGGAACGCCGATGAAAACGGTAGTATTCGACCTCGACGGGACTTTGGCGGACACCAGCGGTGATTTGATCGCGGCGGCCAATGCGTGTTTTCGCGACATGGGCGAGGGCGATTTGTTAGATGCCGCCCGCGACGCGGGCACGGCGCTGAAAGGTGGACGCGCGATGTTGCGTCTGGGGATGGAACGTCTGGGCAGGGGTGACGACGGGGCGACAATCGACCGTTATTATCCTGTGCTTCTCAAGGCGTATGCTCAGGACATTGATACGCATACGGTGCTGTATCCCGGTGCGATGGACGCCGTTGAGGCATTGAAAATCGCAGGGTACCGCGTGGCGATCTGCACCAACAAACCCGAAGGTTTAGCCGATACATTGCTGAAACGGTTGGGTGTGCGGGATGTTTTCGGGGCGATGTTGGGGGCGGACAGTCTGGCAGTGCGCAAGCCCGATCCGGAACATCTGTATGAAACCGCGCGCCGTGCCGGGGGGGATCCTGCGCAATGCTGTCTGGTGGGCGACACTAATACCGACCGCAAGACCGCTGCCGCTGCCAATGTACCTTGCATTCTCGTTACTTTCGGCCCCTCGGGCGAGGATATGGCAGCCCTGAACCCCGAAGCCTTGTTGGAAGATTACGCGCATTTGCCCGCGCTGGTGCCAACATTGATCGGGGCCATGTGACGTCATGGACGTGTTCACAGGCAGCTTTACCCAACAAGAACCCATTCCCGAAGATGCGATAGCAGCCGCAATCGCTGTCATGCGCCACGGGCGGCTGCACCGCTACAACACCGCAGGCGACGAAATCGCCGAAGTGGCCCTGCTTGAGCAGGAATTTGCTGCGATGGTCGGGGCGGAGTATTGCCTTGCCGTGGCATCGGGGGGCTATGCCATTGCCACGGCCCTGCGTGCGGTCGGGGTGAAACCGGGCGACCTCGTGCTGTCCAATGCTTTTACGCTGGCCCCTGTTCCGGGGGCGATTGCCGCCGTCGGGGCGCAGCCGGTGTTCGTCGATGTGACGGACGGGTTGGTGATTGATCTGGACGATCTGGCGGCTAAACTGGATCAGGCCAAGGTTCTGTTGCTGAGCCATATGCGCGGCCATATCTGCGATATGGATACCCTGATGGCGCTGTGCGATGCGGCTGGCGTGACGGTGGTAGAGGATTGCGCCCACACGATGGGGGCCGCGTGGAACGCTGTGCCGTCAGGGCGGCACGGCGCGGTGGGATGCTATTCCTGCCAGACTTACAAACATGTTAATTCAGGCGAGGGTGGTTTGCTGGTGACCGATGATCCGCAGGTCGCGGCCCGTGCGATCATCTTGTCGGGGTCGTATATGATGTATGAAAAGCATCTGGCCGGCCCGCCGCCTGAAGCCTTTGACCAGATCAAATACGAGACCCCAAATATTTCAGGGCGTATGGATAATTTGCGCGCTGCATTGCTGCGGCCCCAGTTGCACGACCTTGGGGCACAAGTCGCGCGCTGGAATGAACGCTATTTCACGGTCGAGGCCGGATTGCGCAACACGCCCGGCCTGACTGTGATCGACCGCGCGGCGGGCGAAAGCATCGTGGGGTCGTCGATCCAGTTTCTGTTGCAAGGTTGGGCACTGGACAAACTGCGCGACGTCCTAAGCCGGTGTTTCGCCCGCGGGGTTGAATTAAAGTGGTTCGGCGCGGCAGAACCTTTGGGCTTTACCAGCCGCTATGACAGCTGGCGATACGCCCCCTCGGCACCCTTGCCCAAAAGCGATGCAGTATTGGCCGGGCTGATCGACATGCGTGTGCCACTGACCTTCAGTATCGAGGATTGCACCCTGATCGCCCGTATCATCCGCGAGGAAGTGAGCGCGGTTTACCAGCAGGCCTGAGCCACAGAAAAAAGGGCGCAACGAATGCGCCCTTTGATCATCTGAATTTCACAGTCTGATTAGAAACTGATGGTGCCGTGCTGCCCCATGTCGGGCTTTTCGTCTGTCAGATGCGCCTTGGCGACTTCGTATAGGAACGACAGGCTGCCACCGGTTGCCCAGACTTCGGCTGACGAAAGATCCATGCGGACCAGCTGTATGTCATCGTCCTGACGACCATCCTCGAACCATGCGCCTGCGATTGCAGACCAGAGTTCGTCCAATTTCGCAGGGTCGCTCACAGCTTGGACTTTTCCATCGACACGGGCGTAAAGATGTTCGTCATTGCTAATCACAACATATTCTGCTGATGCGCCGGACTGGGCGGTTTTCGCCAGATCGGTTCCCTTGGCGGTGATGAACCACAGCACATTTGCGTCCTTGTCCACATAATGGCTCATCGGGACAGAGCGGGCGTCATCTGTGCCCAGCATCCCTGTGCGAACATCCTCGATGCGGTCCCAGAATTCTTCTTTCAATGAATCGGTCATAGTAAACTCGTCCTTTCACACTTGTTCAATGTTGTAACGACGACGAGGGGGTTCAGGTTCCATATGACGTGGATTTGCTTGACCGAATCCTCTGGGGGTGTAAAGTAATGAACAACTGTTCAATAAACTCTGGGAGGGGTCCATGTTCAACGCCAGCATGAAATTCGATTTGGGCGACGATGTGAATGATCTGCGCGATATGGTGCACCGTTGGGCGCAGGAGCGCGTCAAGCCGATGGCCGCCAGCATCGACTTGAAAAATGAATTCCCGCCCGAGCTTTGGGAGGAGATGGGCAGCCTTGGCTTGCTGGGGATGACCGTGGATGAGGAATTCGGCGGCACTGGCATGGGCTATCTCGCGCATACCGTCGCGGTCGAAGAGATCGCGCGGGCATCGGCGTCTGTTTCGCTTTCCTACGGGGCACATTCCAACCTTTGCGTGAACCAGATCCGCCTGAACGGTACGGCCGAACAAAAGACAAAGTACTTGCCGGGTCTGTGTTCAGGCACCCATGTTGGCGCGCTGGCCATGTCCGAACCGTCGGCGGGCAGCGATGTGGTGTCGATGAAACTGCGCGCTGAAAAACGCAACGACCACTACCGCCTGTCCGGCAATAAATACTGGATCACCAACGGCCCAGACGCCGATACGCTGGTGGTTTATGCCAAGACCGATCCCGATGCGGGGTCCAAGGGGATCACGGCGTTCCTGATCGAAAAGTCCATGAAGGGTTTCACGACCAGCCCGCATTTCGACAAGCTGGGCATGCGCGGGTCAAACACCGCCGAGCTGATCTTTGACGATGTCGAAGTACCGTTCGAGAATGTCTTGGGGGAAGAGGGGCGCGGCGTGCGTGTTCTGATGTCGGGTCTGGATTACGAACGCGTCGTGCTGGCGGGCATTGGCCTTGGCATAATGGCCGCCTGTCTGGATGAAATTATGCCCTACATGGCCGAGCGCAAACAGTTTGGCCAGCCTATCGGCAGCTTTCAACTGATGCAGGGCAAGATGGCTGATATGTACACCGCGATGAATTCGGCCCGCGCTTATGTTTACGAGGTCGCAAAGGCCTGTGATCGCGGCGACGTGACCCGCGCGGATGCGGCGGCTTGCTGCTTGTATGCCTCGGAAGAGGCGATGAAACAGGCGCACCAAGCGGTGCAGGCAATGGGCGGCGCGGGCTATCTGTCCGACAACCCCGTGGGCCGCATTTTCCGCGATGCCAAGCTGATGGAAATCGGCGCAGGCACATCGGAAATCCGCCGCATGCTGGTCGGTCGCGAGATGATGGGAGCGATGGCATGATCCGTCTGGCTGCCGTTTTGACGCTGTTGGCCGCACCGGTTCTGGCGCAGGATTTGCAATATACCGATAGGGGTACGCAATCCTGTCTGGAAAAGGCAGAAAGCTATGGCGCAAAGATCGATTGTGCCGGTGCGTCGGCAGGGCAATGCATGGAAGACACGCCTGGCGGGCACAGCACCGTTGGCATGGGCGGCTGTCTGGACCGGGAACTGGCCTATTGGGATGGCCTGCTAAACAGCCACTACAAGGTGGCAATGGCACAGGCCAAAAACCTAGATGCCGAACGTCCAGCGTCGATGAAGGGTCTGCCCGGCGCTGCGGCAGCCTTGCGCGAGATGCAGCGTGCCTGGATCCCGTTCCGCGACAAGGCCTGCGCCTACGAGGCGTCGCTTTGGTCTGGCGGCACGGGGCAGGGACCTGCGGCACTTAGCTGCCTGATGCAGCAAACCGCCAAGCAGACGCTGACGCTCGAGCCTTGGGGCTAGGCGATGGCTGACACCTTGCCCGGACTGGACATGTCGGGCGCGTGGGACATCCCTGCGCGGCTGAATATGGCGGCGCAATGTCTGGCGCAGGATGCGGGACGGACGGCGATTATTGACCTGACGGGTACCGTGCGGCGCGACGTGACCTATGGCGATTTGTCTGACATGACCGATGGATTGGCGCGGGCGTTGTTGCCGCGTGTGCAGGCGGGCGACCGCGTCGGTGTCTTGCTCAGCCAAAGCCCGTGGTGCGCGGCCGCCCATCTGGCAATCTGGAAAATCGGTGCAATTTCAGTGCCTTTGTTCAAGCTCTTCAAGTATGATGCGTTGAAATCCCGCGTGCAGGATGCGGGCATCACCCTTGTTATGACTGATCCCGAAGGGCGCGACTTGCTGGGGGGGCTGGCCGAAGCATGGATGACGGACGCGGTTGGCATCGCAGGCGATCCGGTGCCTTTCGCCGATACTGGCCCCGACGATCCGGCGGTGCTGATCTATACCTCTGGTACGACGGGCAGTCCCAAGGGCGCGCTGCATGGTCACCGCGTGTTGACCGGCCATTTGCCCGGCGTATCGCTAAGCCATGACATGCTGGGCCAGCCCGGTGATTGCCTGTGGACCCCGGCGGATTGGGCGTGGATCGGCGGGCTGTTCGATGTTTTGATGCCGGGTCTGGCCTTGGGCGTGCCGGTCGTCGCCGCACGCCTGCCCAAGTTTTCGCCCGAAGACTGTGCGCGCATCATCGCAGAAGGCAACGCGCGCAACGTGTTTTTTCCACCCACAGCCCTGCGCATGCTCAAGGCGGCAGGCGCGCAGATTGCTGGCTTGCGGTCGGTCGCATCGGGAGGGGAGCCATTGGGCGCGGAAATGCTCGCTTGGGGGCAAAGCGCGTTCGGTCTGACGATCAACGAATTTTACGGCCAGACCGAATGCAACATGGTCGCCTCAAGCTGTGGCGCAGCCTATCCCGCCCGCCCCGGATGCATCGGCAAAGCTGTGCCAGGTCACACGCTGGCTGTTCTGTCCAAGGCGGGCGTGTCAACAAACGACGAGGGCGATGTCGCGATCCGGCGGGGATCGGCGGCGATGATGCTGGGCTATTGGCAGCGCCCCGAAGCGACCGCCGAGAAATTCAAAGGCGACTGGATGATCACCGGCGACCGCGGCATTTGGCAAGGCGACTATCTGCGCTTTGTCGGCCGCGAGGATGATGTGATAACATCAAGCGGCTACCGCATCGGCCCAGCCGAGATTGAAGATTGCCTGATGACCCATCCGGATGTTGCGACCTGCGGTGTTGTGGGCAAGCCCGACGCCCTGCGCACCGAAATCGTCAAAGCCTACGTCGTACGTAAAGAGGGCAGCGCAGTGGATGCCGAAATTCTGCAAGACTGGTGCAAAACCCGTCTGGCCAGCTATTCCTATCCCCGCGAAATTACCTTTCTGGACGCGCTGCCCATGACCGTCACGGGCAAGGTGATCCGCAAGGACCTCAAGGCGCGCGCCATTGCCGAGCAAACCCAATGACCGCCGACACACGACCCCATTCAAGGAGACCCACATGAAGCTGACCTCGCAGGCGCTGCCCTCATCCGAAGGCTTCAAAGCCAACGAAGCCGCCCATCTTGACGCGTTGCAAACCGTGCGCGACGCCGCCGAGGCCGCTGCATTCGGAGGCGGAGAGAAATCCCGCGCCCGCCATGAAAGCCGTGGCAAGATGCTGCCCCGAGAACGGGTGGCGAATTTGCTCGATCCCGGATCGCCTTTCCTTGAGGTCGGTGGGCTGGCCGCACACGGGCTTTATGGCGGCGCTGCCCCTTGTGCGGGCGTGATCGCGGGCGTGGGGCAGGTGCATGGCATCGACTGCATGATCGTTTGCAATGACGCGACGGTAAAGGGGGGCACCTATTTCCCGATGAGCGTCAAAAAACACCTGCGCGCCCAGGAGATCGCCGAGGAAAACCATCTGCCCTGCATCTATCTGGTCGACAGCGGCGGCGCGAACCTGCCCAATCAGGACGAGGTGTTCCCCGACCGGGACCACTTTGGCCGGATTTTTTATAATCAGGCGCGGATGAGCGGCAAGGGCATCCCTCAGATCGCGGTGGTGATGGGGTCTTGTACGGCCGGCGGGGCTTATGTGCCCGCAATGTCCGACGTGTCGATTATCGTCAAGGAACAGGGCACGATCTTCCTTGCTGGTCCGCCGCTGGTCAAAGCCGCGACAGGTGAAGTTGTGACGGCCGAGGATCTCGGCGGCGGTGACGTGCACACGCGCCTGTCCGGTGTGGCGGATTATCTGGCCGAGGATGACGCCCATGCACTGGCGCTTGCGCGTCGTGCTGTGGCAGGCTTCAACCGCGCCAAGCCTGCAACGGTGCAATGGCAACCCAGCGAAGAACCCGCCTATGACCCTGCCGAGATGTTGGGCGTGGTGCCTGCCGATCTGCGCACGCCTTACGATATCCGCGAGGTGATCATGCGGCTGGTCGATGGCAGCCGGTTTGACGAATTCAAATCGCGCTATGGCGAAACGTTGGTCTGCGGTTTTGCCCATGTCAAAGGCTGCCCTGTGGGCATCATTGCCAACAATGGCGTTCTGTTTTCGGAATCCGCACAAAAAGGCGCGCATTTCGTTGAGCTGTGTTCGCAGCGCAAAATCCCGCTGGTGTTCTTGCAAAATATCACCGGTTTCATGGTGGGCCGTAAATACGAAAACGAAGGCATCGCACGGCACGGGGCCAAGATGGTCACTGCCGTAGCATCCACCAACGTGCCGAAAATCACCATGCTGGTGGGCGGATCATTCGGTGCGGGCAATTACGGTATGGCGGGGCGGGCCTATTCCCCGCGCTTTATGTGGACATGGCCCAATTCGCGGATATCAGTGATGGGTGGCGCGCAGGCGGCGGGGGTTTTGGCCACGGTCAAACGCGACGCGATTGAACGCGCTGGCGAAAGCTGGAGCGCCGAAGAAGAGACCAAATTCAAGCAACCCACGATTGATATGTTCGAAGAACAATCCCATCCGCTCTATGCCTCGGCGCGGCTGTGGGATGACGGCGTGATCGACCCGCGCAAAAGCCGCGATGTGCTGTCTTTGTCGCTGAGGGCCAGTTTGAATGCACCGATTGAGGACACACGCTTTGGCGTGTTCCGGATGTAAGGGGATCGCCATGACAAAAACATTACAAGAGATCGTCGATGCCAATCCTGACGCGGAAACATTCCGCTTTGGCGACAACCCGAAACTATGCGCCGAAATCATTGCCTTGGTGCGTGCCGGCAAAAAGACCGCCACCTGCGAGGCCGCATCGGCCTATGGCGCAGGCGGCGATGCATACCCCGAAATCGGCCGCCGCGACATTGCGCTGAACTGGGATGGCACGCCTGCCTTTATGGTAGAGACGGTTGAAGTTTCCACCCGCCGTTTCAACGAGATGGACGCCGAATTTGTCGCCGCACAAGGCGAGTTCCGTGATCTTGAGCATTGGCGCGCCAGTTATGAAGCGTATTTCCACCGCACCGGGGGATTCAAGTCTGACATGAAGTTGATGTGCGAACGCTTCACCCTGATCGAGGATTACGCCTGATGTTTGATACAATTCTGATTGCAAACCGTGGCGAGATTGCCTGCCGCGTGATGGAAACGGCCCAAGCGATGGGCGTGCGTTGTGTGGCGGTGTATTCGGACGCAGACCGGTCGGCCAAGCATGTCGCAATGGCCGATACCGCGGTGCATATCGGCGGCTCTGCCCCGGCGGACAGTTATCTGCGGGGCGATGTGATCATTCAGGCGGCACTGGATACCGGCGCGCAGGCGATCCATCCGGGCTATGGATTTCTGTCCGAGAACCCGGATTTTGTGGATGCGGTCGAAGCGGCAGGGCTGGTGTTTATCGGGCCATCTGCAAAGGCGATCCGCGCGATGGGGTTAAAAGATGCTGCTAAAGCCTTGATGATAAAGGCAGGTGTTCCGGTCGTTCCAGGCTATCACGGCACCGATCAGGACGATGCGTTGCTGGCAGCCGAGGCCGATAAAATTGGCTATCCGGTGCTGATCAAGGCCGTCGCGGGCGGCGGTGGCAAGGGCATGCGTCTGGTCGAGGCGGCGAGCGGATTTCAGGCTGCACTGGACAGCGCGCGGTCCGAGGCGAAAACAGCCTTTGGCAACGCCGATGTGCTGATCGAGAAATTCGTGACCAAGCCCCGCCATATCGAGGTGCAGGTTTTCGGCGACGGCACCCATGCGGTGCATCTGTTCGAGCGCGACTGTTCGCTGCAGCGCCGCCACCAAAAGGTGATCGAGGAAGCACCGGCTCCCGGCATGACGCTGGAAATGCGCGATGCGATGGGGCAGGCGGCCGTCACGGCGGCCGAGGCGATCGGCTATGCCGGTGCCGGCACCATCGAATTCATCGTAGACGGGTCTGATGGTCTGCGCCCTGACGGGTTTTTCTTTATGGAGATGAACACACGACTACAGGTTGAACACCCCGTGACCGAGGCGATCACGGGCGTTGATCTGGTGGAATGGCAATTGCGCGTTGCGGCAGGGGAAAGCCTGCCGAAGCGACAGGACGAACTGGGCATTCAGGGGCACGCCTTTGAGGCGCGGCTTTATGCCGAGGATGTGCCGAAAGGGTTCCTGCCCGCGACCGGTACGCTGACGCATCTGGTATTCCAGCAAGGCTGCCGTGCAGATAGCGGCGTGCGGGCAGGTGATACGATCAGCCCGTTCTACGACCCGATGATTGCCAAGATTATTGTGCATGGCCCGACGCGCGATGTTGCGCTGTCCAGATTACGCTCTGCGCTCAGCAATTGTGAAGTCGGCGGCACCGTGACGAACCTTGCGTTTCTGGGGGCGCTGGCGGGGCATGAGGGCTTTGCTGCGGGCGATGTCGATACCGGGCTGATTGGTCGCGAGATCGACAGCCTGACCGTCGCACCTGACGTGCAGCGGCGTCATATGGCTTTGGCGGGCATGGCCGCTTTGGCGTTGCTGGACCCGGCAGAGGATGCGGGTTTCAGCTTGTGGCAACCGCTGCTGCGTCAGGTCGGTCTGTCTTGGGGCGGTGAGGACCATCTGTTGAAGGTTCAAGTCGTCTCGGCAGACAAACAGATTTGGCTGGTAGACGGGACCGAAGTCGTGGCCCAGCGTGTCGGAACTGGTTGGCAAGTCGGCGGGCAGACCGCTGCGGCAGTTGCGGTACACTCTGGTCAGGTCACGGTTTTTGACGGCTATGGTCTGGTGTTCGATGTGATCGACCCGTTGGCCCGCGCCGCTGGTGGCCATGGCGACGGCAATCTGGTCGAAGCCCCCATGCCGGGTCTGGTGCGCAGTGTGGATGCCGTTGTGGGCCAAGCCGTGGCCAAGGGTGACCGTCTGGCGGTGCTTGAGGCGATGAAGATGGAACACAGCCTGCTGGCCGCACGGGATGGTATAGTGGCCGAGGTGCTGGCCATCGCAGGCGATCAGGTCGAAGCGGGTGCCGCCCTTGTCCGGCTTGAGGCCGAGGTGGCCGAGGTTGCTGCATGATCAAACTGCATCACGTCCCACAAAGCCGCTCTATGCGCACGCTTTGGCTGCTACATGAATTGGATGTCCCCTTCGAGGTGGTGCTGCACCCTTTTGATAAGTCCCTGCGCGATCCTGCCTATCTGGCGATTTCGCCAGCGGGGCGGGTGCCATCGCTTGAGATCGACGGGGAGACGATTTTTGAGACCGGCGCGATCGGGGAATATCTGTGCGAAGTGTTCAGCCCCGATGGGTTGGGCCGGATGCCCGGCACGCCAGAACGCAAGGACTGGCTGGTGTGGATGCATTTCGCCGAAACCATCAGCCAGCATTGCGCGGCCTTGACCCAACAGCACATCGCGCTGCGCGATGATGCGATGCGCAGCCCCATCGTCATGAAACTTGAAGCCGCACGGATCAACAAGTGCTATGATGCTCTTGAGGCACGTCTGGCCGGACAGGAATATCTTTTGAAGAGCGGCTTTACGGCGGCAGATATCGGGGTGGGACAAGCGGTTTATCTGGGGCAGTATTTTTCCAGGACCGATGATCATCCCAATGTGGCTGCTTGGTTCGAACGGATTTCCAAGCGGGACGGGTTTGTGAAGTCGCTGCCGACGGGGAAAACCTTGTTTGACCAGAGGTTTTTTGAACCTTGGCCGATCGTTTGAGGCGGGCGAAGGAATCTTGAGTTTATTTGGCAAAATGAAGGGGAGGGACTGACATGGACAAGGGCGTTTGCGAGATTTTCGAGGTGGGGCCTCGGGACGGGCTTCAGAATGAGGCGCGTGAAATTCCGGTGACCGAAAAGATTGCACTGGTGGATTTACTAAGCCGGGCAGGGTTCTCGCGGATTGAGGTAGCCAGTTTTGTCAGTCAGAAATGGGTGCCGCAGATGGCGGGGTCCGGCGCGGTTCTGGAGGGGATCACGCGGGCCGACGGGGTGCGATACGCCGCGCTGACGCCGAATTTGCGCGGATATGCGGATGCGGTGGCGTCCAAGGCAGATGAGATTGCGATATTCGCGTCGGCGAGTGAAGGGTTCAGCCACAAGAACATCAACGCGAGCATCGAAGAGGCGTTCGAGCGCTTTGCGCCGATCCTTGAAGAGGCGCGCCATGTCGATATGCCTGTGCGCGGGTATGTGTCCTGCGTGGTGGCCTGCCCATATGACGGGGCGATTGCGCCTGAAAAGGTTGCCGAAGTGGCGGACCGCTTGTTTTCGATGGGCTGCTACGAGGTGTCTTTAGGCGATACAATCGGTGCGGGCACGCCGGATACGATTGCCAAGATGTTGCTGGCGGTGCGTGATGTCGTACCCGTTGGCCGTTTGGCGGGGCATTACCATGACACGAACGGCCGCGCGATGGACAACATCGATACGTCCTTGTCGATGGGGGTACGGGTCTTTGATGCCGCTGTCGGCGGGCTTGGGGGATGTCCGTTTGCACCCGGTGCGGCGGGCAATGTCGCGACCGAAGCGGTGAATGCGCATCTGACCGCCCTTGGCTATGTAACCGGGCTGGATCAGGCCGTGATCGAACAGGCCGCCGCCATGGCACAACAGATGAGGGTTGGCTGATGTACGAGACGATCACGGTCGAAACCGATGCGCGCGGCGTGGCTGTTTTGACCCTTGCGCGGGCGGACAAACACAACGCCATGTCTGCGCAGATGATTTCAGAACTGACCGCCGCAGCCACGCAACTGGCAGAAGATGACGCCGTGCGCGTTGTGGTTCTGACAGGTGCGGGTAAATCATTTTGCGCGGGGGGTGATCTGGGCTGGATGCAGGCGCAGCGCGAGATGGACGCCGCGACGCGGTCTGCCGAAGCGGGCAAGCTGGCGGCGATGTTGGGCGCGCTGAACACCCTGCCCAAGCCGTTGATCGGGCGGGTGCAGGGCAATGCCTTTGGCGGCGGTGTCGGCATGGCAGCAGTCTGCGATGTGGCGATCGGTGTCGACACGTTGAAGATGGGCTTTACCGAAACGCGACTGGGGATCATCCCGGCGACGATTGGCCCCTATGTGCTGGCGCGCATGGGCGAAGGTCGCGCGCGGCGTGTGTTCATGTCGGCACGGCTGTTCGGGGCGGCCGAAGCGGTTGATCTGGGGTTGCTTGCAAAGGTCGTCCCCGCCGCTGATCTGGACACGGCGATAGAGGCCGAAGTCCTGCCATATCTGTCCTGCGCGCCCGGCGCGGTCGCCGCGGCCAAGCAGTTGGCGCGTGATCTAGGGCCACGGATTGACGCCGACGTCGTTGACCACACCATTGCAGCCCTCGCCGCGCGGTGGGAAACTGACGAGGCCGCCGAGGGAATCGGTGCGTTTTTTGACAAGCGCAAGGCCGCGTGGATGGCCTGAAGGCAGGGCCATCAGCTTTGAACAGATATGGGGAATTTCATGCGCATTCTATTTACCGGCGGTACTGGCAAGGCGGGCAGGCATGTGATCCCTTATTTGCTGGCGCAAGGCCACCAGATCCTGAACGTCGATCTCTTGCCGTTCGATCATCCAGGCGTCGACAATCGGATCGCTGACATCTCTGATGCGGGACAGATGGCCGATGTGATGCAAAGCTATGCCAATTTGAGCGAACTGGAAGCCGGTTCCGGTCTGCCTAAATTCGACGCCGTTGTTCACTTTGCCGCGATCCCGCGCATTTTGCTGCGAACCGACAACGAAGCGTTCCGGATCAATACGATCGGCACGTACAATGTGATTGATGCAGCGCTCAAGGCGGGCATCCGCAAGGTGATCTTTGCCTCCTCCGAGACGACCTATGGGATCTGTTTTGCTGATGGCGAGATCAAGCCGGACTATATCCCCATCGACGAAGACCACCCCACCGTGCCCCATGACAGCTATGCCATGTCGAAGGTGTGCAACGAGGTGACAGCGCGCAGTTTTCAGGCGCGCACGGGGGCGGATGTTTACGGGCTTCGAATCAACAACGTTATTGAACCGGATGAATATGCAAAGATTTTTCCGGATTTCATCCATGACCCGGACCAGCGCCGCCGCAACATCTTTGCCTATATTGATGCGCGCGATCTGGGGCAGATGGTCGAATGCTGTTTGCAAAAAGACGGTTTGGGGTTTGAGGTATTCAATGTCGCCAATGACGATCATTCAGTTGATCTGACCACGGCGGAATTGATCGACCGCTACTATGCAGGCGTCCCGAAAACGCGCGAAATGGGTGAAAACGAAACGTTTTTCAGCAACAAGAAGGCGCGCGATATGGTGGGCTTTGCCCCGCAGCACGGTTGGCGGGACCACATCAGGGCGACCAAGGAATAGGCATCGGACACTATCTGCAAACCGCTGTTCATGGTGCGTTAAAACAGAACAGTTCAAATGTGGCGGGCTTGGTTGACCCTGACAAGACAGCGGAGTAAACCGAGAACCATCAAGTTCACCGCTTGATGGGCAAGGCGCGATGCCGCGCCACACACGCAAAGGAGCCTCCCCTTGGACGAGATGATGCGGGAATACCTTCCGATCCTTATTTTTCTGGCTGTGGCCGTTGGTCTGGGCCTTGTGCTGATACTGTCTGCGGTGGTGTTGGCCGTGCGTAATCCGGACCCTGAAAAGGTGTCGGCCTACGAATGTGGCTTTAACGCATTTGACGATGCGCGGATGAAATTCGATGTGCGCTTCTACCTTGTCTCGATTTTGTTCATTATTTTCGATCTCGAAATTGCATTTCTCTTTCCTTGGGCGGTCGCATTCCAAGACGTGAGCATGGCAGGTTTCTGGTCGATGATGGTGTTTTTAGCGGTGTTGGCCGCTGGCTTTGCATATGAGTGGAAAAAGGGAGCATTGGAATGGCAGTAGCAGCCGCCGGGGTCAATGTGGCCGGGATGGACCGCGATGTGGCCACCCAGAACCTGAACAAGGAACTGCAGGACAAAGGTTTCCTGCTGACCTCGACCGAGGATATCATCAACTGGGCGCGCACTGGATCGCTGCACTGGATGACATTCGGTCTGGCCTGTTGTGCTGTCGAAATGATGCACACATCGATGCCGCGCTATGATCTTGAACGTTTCGGCACCGCGCCGCGCGCATCGCCGCGCCAGTCCGACCTGATGATCGTCGCGGGCACGTTGACCAACAAGATGGCACCGGCCTTGCGCAAGGTCTATGACCAGATGCCAGAGCCGCGTTATGTGATTTCCATGGGGTCTTGTGCCAATGGCGGCGGCTATTATCACTACAGCTACTCTGTTGTGCGTGGCTGTGACCGCATCGTGCCGGTCGATGTTTACGTGCCGGGCTGCCCTCCGACAGCTGAGGCGCTGCTTTACGGTATCATGCAGCTGCAGCGCAAAATCCGCCGCACCGGCACAATTGTTCGCTAGGGGTCCGATATGTCAGAGCAACTGAACGAACTGGGTGCCTATCTCGAAGCGAAACGCCCCGATTGCATCCTGGGCTGGGACATCTCGCATGGCGAGCTGAACATGGATGTGACCAAGGCAAACCTGCCGGGGCTGGTTGAATTCATCAAGGGCGACGCAACTTGCCGGTTTTCGTCCTTAGTCGATATTACGGCGGTGGATTACCCCGGTCGGGCCAAGCGTTTCGACGTGGTTTACCATTTCCTGTCTATGTACCAGAACCACCGCATCCGTCTGCGCGTCGCCATCCGCGAAGAAGAAATGGTTCCGTCAATCGTTGATATCCATCCGTCGGCCAACTGGTTCGAGCGTGAAGTTTTCGACATGTTTGGCATCCTGTTTTCCGGCCATCCCGATTTGCGTCGCTTGCTGACGGACTATGGTTTCCGTGGTCACCCGCTGCGCAAGGATTTTCCGACGACGGGTTATACTGAAGTCCGCTATGACGAGGCCGAAAAACGCGTCGTCTATGAACCCGTGTCGCTGGTTCAAGAATATCGCCAGTTTGATTTCATGTCCCCTTGGGAAGGGGCCGAATACATTCTTCCCGGTGACGAAAAAGAGGCGGCCAAATAATGGGCGGCATCTGGTGGTTCATCCTGTCGGCCCTGACAATCATCCCGATGGTGAAGATTCTGCCGTTTTTTGGCATTAACAAATATTGGTCCGTGGCCTGTGTGGTCCCCTTTGGCACGATTGCGTTGCTGTGGTGGGTGGGCCTCAAACTGACCGAGCTGGAGCGTAAATGATGGACGGCACCAAAGGTTTTGAAGACGCCCTGACAGGCGAACAGAAAATTCGCAATTTCAACATCAACTTTGGCCCGCAGCATCCTGCGGCCCACGGCGTTCTTCGTCTGGTGCTAGAGCTTGACGGCGAAGTGGTTGAACGCTGCGATCCGCATATCGGCCTGCTGCACCGTGGCACCGAAAAGCTAATGGAAAGCCGCACGTATCTGCAAAACCTGCCGTATTTCGACCGGCTTGATTACGTGGCCCCGATGAACCAGGAACACGCTTGGTGTCTGGCGATTGAAAAGCTGACCGGCGTCGAAGTCCCGCGCCGCGCGTCGCTGATCCGTGTGCTTTATTCCGAGATCGGCCGTATCCTGTCGCATCTGCTGAACGTTACGACACAGGCGATGGACGTCGGCGCGCTCACGCCACCATTGTGGGGGTTTGAGGAACGCGAAGATCTGATGATCTTCTATGAACGCGCCTGCGGTGCCCGTCTGCACGCCGCTTATTTCCGCCCCGGCGGTGTACACCAAGATCTGCCACCGGCCTTGCTGGATGATATCGAAACGTGGTCGCATAAATTCATGTCCGGCTTCATGGCCGATATCGACAAACTGCTGACCGAAAACCGGATCTTCAAACAGCGCAACGCCGACATTGGCATCGTGACCGAACAAGACATTCAGGACTGGGGCTTTTCGGGCGTCATGGTCCGTGGTTCCGGCCTTGCGTGGGACTTGCGCCGTGCGCAGCCCTACGAATGCTACGATGAATTCGATTTCCAGATTCCGACCGGAGTGAACGGCGACTGCTATGATCGCTACCTTGTCCGGATGGAGGAAATGCGCCAGTCAATCTCTATTATCCAGCAGGCCATCGTCAAATTGCGCGCACCCGAAGGGCAGGGCGATATTCTTGCCCGTGGCAAAATTACGCCGCCGTCGCGTTCAGCGATGAAGACCGACATGGAAAGTCTGATCCACCACTTCAAGCTTTACACCGAAGGGTTCCACGTCCCCGCTGGCGAAGTTTACTGCGCCGTCGAAGCCCCCAAAGGCGAATTCGGCGTCTACCTTGTGGCGGACGGATCAAACAAACCTTACCGCGCCAAAATCCGCGCGCCGGGTTATCTGCATCTGCAAGCGATGGATTACATGGCAAAAGGTCACCAGCTGGCCGACGTCGCGGCCATCATTGGCACCATGGATATCGTCTTTGGAGAGGTCGACCGTTGAGCCGGTCAGCCTTCTCCATTTTGCCAAATAAACTCCCGCCGGAGGCGCCTGTCGTTTCCGCAAGAACGAAAGCCTGATCTGATGCTGCGCCGTCTTCACCCCGACCAACCGACTAGCTTCGCCTTCACACCCGCCAATCAGGCGTGGGCCGAAGCGCAGATCACCAAATATCCCGAAGGCCGTCAGGCCAGCGCCATCATTCCGCTGTTATGGCGTGCGCAGGAACAAGAGGGCTGGTTGAGCCGCCCGGCGATTGAACATGTCTCGGAAATGCTGGGACTTGCTTATATCCGCGGGCTAGAGGTCGCGACGTTTTATTTTATGTTCCAACTACAGCCGGTTGGTAGCGTGGCGCATATTCAGGTTTGCGGCACCACGTCTTGCATGATTTGCGGTGCCGAGGATCTTATCGCCGTCTGCAAGGAAAAGATCGCCACCAAAGCGCACCAGATCAGTGACGACGGCAAATTTTCTTGGGAAGAAGTCGAATGTCTGGGGGCGTGTTCGAACGCGCCAATGGCCCAGATTGGCAAGGATTATTACGAGGATCTGACCACCGAAGGTTTCGCGGCGATGATCGACGACATGGCTGCTGGCAAGGTGCCGGTGCCGGGTCCCCAGAACGGCCGCTATGCTTCTGAACCGTTGTCGGGTTTGACCAGCCTCAAGCAGCATGACAGCGGAAAGACGCAATACAACGCCAGCGCACAATTGGCTGTTGATATCGGCGACAGCATCAAGCGGATCGACGGGACCGAAGTGCCGCTGACGGCCCCTTGGCAGGGCAAAGCCCAATCCGCTGCCGCCGCGAAGCGTGACGATCAGATGCCTCCCGCAGGGCCAGACGGTGCCCAAGGTGGACGCACTTCCGCCGAGGCTGCTGCCCCCCGTGACGTAGGCGACAGTTCGGATAAACGTTCCGAGGCCCCCGGTGCCGCAGAGGGGGTAGATGCCGTTGCAAAACCGGCCCCTGGCAGCGTGGCCCCCAAGCCGAAATCGTCGACCAAGACCACGACTGTGGCCGCATCCGCTGAAAAGAACTCCGAAACTGCGGGTACAAAGCCAGCGACGCTGGACGCGCCGCGCAGCGAAGGTGCTGATGATCTGAAGATGATCAAAGGCGTTGGACCGAAGCTTGAGAAAGTGGTTAACAGCTTGGGTTTCTATCATTTTGATCAGGTCGCAGCCTGGACAAGTGATGAACTTGCCTGGGTAGACCAGAACCTTGAAGGCTTTAAGGGGCGCGCGACCCGCGACGCTTGGGTAGAGCAAGCCAAGAAGCTCGCTTCTGGAGAAGAAACAGAATTCTCGTCTCGCGCCAAAAAAGATGATATCTATAAAAAATAGGGGATCATTGAACTGGCAGGGTAAGGGATAGACATGAGTAATTTGACGCAAAAAGAACAATGTACGCGGGGCTGCATGTTTGGCGGTGCCGGTGTTGGGCTCGCTGTGTTGGTGCTGCTTTGGCTGATTATTGGCTATGGATTTCTGATGTCCGCGGTCTTTGCTGTGATGCTTGGCGCGGTTGCGATCGTCGTTTTATCTTACCTGTTTTGTAACAAACCCGACGCCGTTGTTAGCACACCGCCAGCAGCGGCACCGGCAGATACTGGCGTTTCCGCCACGCCCGTCGAAGACGCTACACCAGCGGTAGCGCCCAAATCTGATGCAGCACTGGTTGCGGCACCTTCCAAAGCGCCTGCGAAGGAAGCGTTCTCGGGGATCAAGCCCAGCAAAGAGCTGAAAGGCGAGAAAGAACTTGCAGAACGCAAGGGGACCTACAAATACGAGGCACCCAAATCGACTGCGCCGCAGTCCGCCACTGCGAAACCGGTCGATCAAGCGGCTGTACCCGCCGCATTTGCAACGCTTCCCGATGATGACGATGGCGATGTCGCGGAAAGCCAGCCCGAAATTCTGACAGCGGCACGAACAGGCGGTGCGGATAATCTTAAGTTGATCAGCGGTGTCGGGCCAAAGTTGGAAGAAACGCTTAACGAGCTTGGCTTTTACCATTTTGATCAGATCGCCAAATGGGGCCCTGCGGAAATTGCTTGGGTTGATGCGAGGGTGCGCTTTAAGGGGCGCATCGTGCGCGACAACTGGATGGATCAGGCCAGAATTCTGGCCGAGGGTGTCGAAACCGAATTTTCGTCGCGCAACAAGAAATAAACCAAAGGCCTGGATGGTAACCGAGTAATGACCGAAGAAGAAAACAAAGCACTTGCCCGAAAGGGGCGAATGGTGGCGTTGGTCATTGCTGGCACCATGTTGCTGTGGATTGCAGTGCAATGGATGGCACCGCAGTTTGGCCTGCCCGGGCGCTATGCTTTGCTGTTTGACTTCGCAGCATTGGCGGCCCTGATCTGGGCGATGGTGAATATTTATCAGATGAGGCGGGCCCGCGCGGCCAGCCGTGACACATAAAGGTTAGCTTCATGCTTCAGGACCAAGACCGCATCTTTACCAATATCTACGGTATGCACGACCGCACGCTTAAGGGCGCGCAGGCGCGTGGCCATTGGGACGGCACAGCCGGTATTTTGAAGAACGGGCGTGACTGGATCATCGACCAGATGAAGGCGTCCGGCCTGCGTGGTCGTGGTGGGGCCGGTTTCCCGACGGGTCTGAAATGGTCCTTTATGCCCAAGGAAAGCGACGGCCGACCCAGCTATCTTGTGGTGAACGCGGACGAATCCGAACCGGGTACCTGTAAGGACCGCGAAATCATGCGCCACGACCCGCACACGTTGGTCGAGGGGTGCTTGATCGCCAGTTTCGCCATGCAGGCGAATGCGTGCTACATCTATATCCGCGGCGAATACATCCGCGAAAAAGAAGCACTTCAGGCCGCCATCGACGAGGCTTATGATGCGGGGCTGGTGGGCAAGAACGCCTGCAAGTCCGGCTATGATTTCGACATCTATCTGCACCACGGGGCAGGGGCCTATATCTGCGGCGAAGAAACCGCATTGCTTGAAAGTCTTGAGGGCAAAAAAGGCATGCCGCGGATGAAGCCGCCGTTCCCTGCGGGTGCGGGTCTTTATGGGTGCCCGACCACGGTGAACAATGTGGAATCGATCGCCGTTGTACCCACAATCCTGCGCCGCGGGCCCGAGTGGTTCTCGAGCTTTGGCCGCCCGAACAATGCGGGCACCAAGCTGTTTGCGATCTCGGGTCACGTAAACAACCCTTGCGTTGTCGAAGAGGCGATGAGCATTTCGTTCGAGGAACTGATCGAAACCCATTGCGGCGGTATTCGCGGCGGGTGGAGCAACCTCAAGGCCGTGATCCCGGGCGGGTCGTCGGTACCAATGATCCCCGGCGCGCAGATGAAGGACGCGATTATGGATTTCGATTACCTGCGCGAGCAGCGGTCGGGTCTGGGCACGGCAGCCGTGATCGTTATGGATAATTCGACAGATGTGATCAAGGCGATCTGGCGCTTGGCCAAATTCTACAAGCATGAATCCTGTGGCCAGTGCACGCCATGCCGCGAAGGCACCGGCTGGATGATGCGTGTGATGGACCGTCTGGTTACCGGCGACGCCAACCCCGAAGAGATCGACATGTTGCTGGACGTCACCAAGCAGGTCGAAGGCCATACGATCTGTGCCCTTGGGGATGCGGCCGCTTGGCCGATCCAGGGTCTGATCCGTCACTTCCGTGATGAAATCGAAGACCGGATCAAACACAAACGCACAGGCCGCGTTAGTGCCGTTGCGGCGGAATAGGCATGGAGATTTTTGCAGCTTACAGCCACGCGCTCGCCTCGCTTGCACTTTGGGGTGTAATGGTCAGCGTTCTGGGCGCGTTGTCGACCCGTGGGCGCAGTGCCGAAAACCGTTGCGATTGCGGCAAGCCCAAGCGCAATTATGATGACCCGGTTTATCGCAGCGAACGCGCCTTCATGAATGCGGTCGAAACCTCGGGCCCGTTTATATCCGTGGCTGTGGCAGCTATCCTGCTTGGGGCGTCACCGTTTTGGGTGAACCTGTTTGCGTCGGTGTTTATCGTGGCACGGCTGGCAATGGCCTTTGTCCATATCCGTACCACAAACCAGCCCATGCGCAGTGCATTTTTCCTCGTTGGTTTGATATGTCTGCTCGCGTTGGCGATTTTGGCGCTTGCCGCAGCATTCTAAAGTGCTCAGGCGGGGCGTGTTGATGTCCCGCTTTGACAAAAGGTAAAGGCGCTGATGGGGTTTTTGCGAAACTTTTGGGATGGTATCCTAAGCTTTGGGGCAGCAGTCTTGTCCTTTGCCATCTTCGCAGTGCCGGTTTGGTCCACGCATCTGGCGATCGCAGCCAAGATTGTTCCGGTTTGGGGCTATGTGGCCCTTGTTGGCCTGATATATATCGGTGGAAACCTGACAATCGCCTTCTTGCGCAAAGCGCTTGATGGCGTTGCTCCGCTTCGGGATCGGAGGCGATGATGAAAGACATGCATCTGGCAGAACTGAACGTCGGGCGGCTTTTGGCCCCGACGGATGATCCGAAGGTAGCCGAGTTCATGGAGAACCTTGACCGGATCAACGGCCTTGGCAAACGGATGCCCGGTTTTGTCTGGATGATGGAAGGATCGGGGGAGCCTGGGACAGGCAACACCGACTTCAAGATCGACGGCGATCCGCAGTATGTGTCGAATCTGACCGTCTGGGAGACAGCGGAAACCCTTGAGAAATTTGTTTGGAATACGCTGCACCATAAATTCTATGAGCGTCGTGATGAGTGGTTCGAGCATAAGACGGACAAACATTTCGTGATGTGGTGGGTGCCAAAGGATCACCGCCCGACATTACAAGAAGGGCTGGCGCGGCTGGACCATTTGCGCGAAAAGGGCGACAGTGATCATGCGTTTGGTTGGGCGTATTTGAGACAAGCAACGTGACGAATGCCGGCCCAGATCTGCGGAGTAAGAAGATGAAGCAAATTATTCTATGGTGTGCGGCGGCTGCTATGCTGTCAGCATGTACGTCGCGTGAAGACCGGGTCGCGTTTGATGGCAAGTATTTCAGTACCAAGATCAGCAAGGTTGACGGGCAGCGCGATGTTTTCACGCTGCGGGTCAAGAATGCCGCGCAATCAATTGATGGTGCCCGTGAGGCCGCGCGCTATGAGGCGACAGTCTATTGTGTGAGCAACTACGGCAGTTCCGATATCGACTGGGTCGTTGGCCCCGACACCCCGCCCGAGAATTTACGTCTAGTTGACAACAGTTTGACGTTTCAGGGGTCTTGCCCTTCGTGACGGATTGCGCGACATACCAGGGGCAAATGGCTGATTTCCGGATGTTATTGCATAACAACCCTATCAGTTCCCATGTGTGGACGGGGCACTCCGCCCCCTGCATGAGGAGAGTATGATGCGTAAGGTAATGATCGCCTTGATAAGTTTGAGCATGTTGGCCACACCCGTCGCCGCCAAACCACCGCTGCGTGATGTGGCTGCCGTGGATGACGCGCTGCTGTATTTGGGGCTGGCAGACCGGATTCGCAACGAATGCCCTGATATTTCGGCGCGGATGTTCCGTGCGCTTGGATATCTGAACGATATTCAGAAAACGGCAAAATCTTTGGGCTATTCAGATGACGAAATTGATGCCTATCGGAAAAGCGATGCTGAAAAAGCACGCATGAAGTCCCGCGGGGCCGCATATTTAAAGGCAAATGGGGTCGATACTTCTGATCCACAAAGCTATTGTGCGTTAGGCCGTGCAGAAATCCAAAAATCGAGCCGTATCGGTTCGTTACTGAGAGCGAAATAAGCATATGAGCGATATCCGCAAGATCATCATTGACGGTAAAGAAGTCGAAGTCGAAGGGGCGATGACGCTTATTCAGGCCTGCGAGGAAGCGGGCGTGGAAATCCCGCGCTTTTGCTACCACGAGCGTCTGTCGATTGCCGGCAACTGTCGGATGTGTCTTGTGGAGGTCGTAGGCGGTCCGCCCAAGCCAGCGGCAAGCTGCGCGATGCAGGTCCGCGATTTGCGCCCCGGCCCCGAAGGTCAGCCGCCGGTCGTGAAAACAAATTCGCCCATGGTCAAAAAGGCCCGCGAAGGCGTGATGGAGTTTCTGCTGATCAACCACCCGCTGGATTGCCCGATCTGCGATCAGGGTGGCGAGTGTGATTTGCAAGATCAGGCCATGGCTTACGGCGTTGATTTCAGCCGCTACCGTGAACCCAAGCGCGCGACCGAAGATCTTGATCTGGGACCGCTCGTTGAAACCCACATGACGCGCTGCATTTCATGTACACGTTGCGTGCGCTTCACTACGGAAGTCGCGGGCATTCACCAAATGGGCCAGACAGGCCGTGGTGAAGATGCCGAAATTACAGCCTATCTTGGCCAGACGCTTGATTCGAACCTTCAGGGCAACATCATTGATCTGTGCCCCGTTGGCGCGCTGGTCTCAAAGCCTTATGCCTTTACTGCCCGCCCGTGGGAATTGTCCAAGACCGAATCCATCGACGTGATGGATGCGCTTGGATCGAACATCCGTGTCGATACCAAAGGCCGCGAAGTGATGCGCATGTTGCCGCGCAATCATGATGGTGTGAACGAGGAATGGATTTCCGACAAAACGCGTTTTGTCTGGGATGGTCTGCGTCGCCAGCGTCTGGACACACCCTATATTCGCGAGAACGGCAAGCTGCGCAAAGCTGAATGGCCAGAAGCATTGGCCGCTGTCGCAACGGCGATGAAGGGCAAGAACGTCGCTGGCCTGATCGGTGATCTGGTCCCGGTCGAAGCCGCATTTGCATTGAAGCAGTTGATCACAGGGCAGGGCGGCGTTGTCGAATGCCGCACTGACGGTGCGAAACTGCCAGCCGGTAACCGGTCTGGCTATGTCGGCACGGCCGCAATCGAAGACATCGATACCGCGCAGTCGATCATGTTGATCGGCACGAACCCTGCGGTCGAAGCCCCCGTTCTTAACGCGCGCATCCGCAAGGCTTGGTCGCGCGGTGCCGATATTGGCGTTGTTGGGCCAGCGGCAGACCTGACCTATGATCACGCCCATTTGGGTGACGGTCCATCTGTTCTAACCGACCTGTTGGCGCGCGATCACACTGAGGTTGCCGATAAGAACTCCCTTATCATCGTTGGCATGGGCGCACTGGCCCGCGAAGACGGTGCTGCGGTCCTGGCTGCTGCAATGGCGTTGGCTGATTCAACAAAATCCGGTTTCATGGTCCTGCATACGGCAGCTGGCCGTGTTGGCGCGATGGACATCGGTGCCACGGCTGACAGCGGCATCGCGGATGTGCTTTCCGCTGACGTTATCTATAACCTTGGCGTGGACGAGGGTGATATTCCTGCCGGACCTTTCGTTATTTACCAAGGCTCGCATGGCGATCGCGGTGCGCACCGCGCCGATATCATTCTGCCCGGTGCTGCCTATACCGAAGAAGCAGGGTTATTCGTCAATACGGAAGGGCGTCCCCAATTGGCCGCCCGTGCTAGCTTTGCACCCGGTCAGGCCAAGGAAAACTGGGCCATCCTGCGCGCCTTGAGCGCGGAACTGGGTGCAACCCTGCCGTTTGATTCGCTTGCCGCGCTACGTAAGGCGCTGGTCAGCGACGTGCCGCATTTGGGGGATGTGGATCAGGTTGCCGAAAATGACTGGCAGGCACCCGCGCAATCTAAAATGGGGGATGGCGCATTCCAGCCTGCAATCGCGGATTTTTACCTGTCCAACCCCATCGCCCGCGCAAGCCAGCTGATGGCAGAGCTTTCGCAGAATGCCAAAGCCCGCCTAGAAAAACCATTGGCGGCGGAGTGAGAGTTTTGGGGATGATGTTTCCTTTGGTCTTGGCGGGATGCGATATGCGCGCCCCTTTGGCTGACGATTTCATTCCCGACTACCAGGGCGTAGAAACCAAGCTGCTGGACGGGGATCTTGTCCAGTTTAACGTGGCCATGACCAAGGCGCTTTCGTCTGAAAATGTGGCGGATTATGCAGAATGTGCGGCGGCGCGGTATACTTTGATCCGGGGTTTCGGATTTGCCCGTCACGTGCGCACAAATGTTGAGATCGTGGGTGGCGTCTGGCGCGCAGATGCTGTTTACACCATCTCGCCAAGCCTGCCACGGGGCTTGAAGACAATTGATGCCGAAGTCACCGTGCAAAACTGCATGGAACGCGGCATACCGACGGTGTGAGGACCTATGGCTGAATTCTTTAACACTCCTGGCGGCATTGCCGTTCTGATCTTGGCGCAGACCCTTGCGGTTGTGGCCTTTGTGATGATCTCGCTGCTGTTTTTGGTCTATGGCGACCGTAAAATCTGGGCTGCGGTTCAGTTGCGGCGCGGTCCCAACGTGGTGGGGACATTCGGCCTGCTGCAAACGGTGGCTGACGCGCTGAAATATGTCGTCAAAGAGGTGGTCATCCCTGCGGGTGCAGACCGGACCGTTTTCATGTTGGCACCGCTCACGTCCTTTGTTCTGGCGATGCTGGCTTGGGCGGTTATCCCGTTTAACGACGGTTGGGTCCTCAGCAATATCAACGTGGCGATCCTGTTTGTCTTCGCCGTTTCCTCGCTCGAGGTGTATGGCGTGATCATGGGGGGGTGGGCGTCGAACTCGAAATACCCTTTCCTCGGCTCACTCCGGTCTGCCGCTCAGATGATTTCATACGAGGTATCGTTGGGCTTGATCATCATCGGTGTGATCATTTCGTCTGGATCGTTGAATTTCAGCGGGATTGTTGCCGCACAATCAGGACCTTACGGTTTCTTTAGCTGGTACTGGTTGCCGCATTTCCCGATGGTGTTCCTGTTCTTCATCTCGGCACTGGCCGAAACAAATCGCCCGCCCTTTGACCTTCCCGAAGCTGAATCTGAACTGGTTGCCGGCTATCAGGTAGAATATTCGGCGACGCCGTTCCTGTTGTTCATGGCGGGAGAATATATCGCGATCTTCTTGATGTGCGCGCTGATGTCCCTGATGTTCTTTGGTGGTTGGCTGTCCCCGATCCCCGGCCTGCCTGATGGCGTGCTTTGGATGGTTGGCAAGATGGCGATCTTCTTTTTCCTCTTCGCGATGGTCAAGGCGATCACGCCGCGCTACCGCTATGACCAATTGATGCGCTTGGGTTGGAAAGTTTTCCTGCCGTTCTCGCTGGTCTGGGTTGTTTTCGTGGCATTCGCAGCAAAATTCGACTGGTTCTGGGGCGCGTATGCCCGCTGGGGCATGGGAGGCTGATATGGCTAACATCGACTATACCCGTCACGCTAAATACTTCCTGCTGCAGGATTTTTACCAAGGCATGAAGCTGGGGTTCAAATATTTCTTCGCCCCCAAAGCGACGCTGAACTACCCGCATGAAAAAGGGCCTTTGTCGCCACGTTTTCGGGGTGAGCACGCGCTGCGCCGCTATGCAAATGGCGAAGAACGCTGCATCGCGTGCAAGCTGTGCGAAGCGGTTTGCCCCGCCCAAGCGATCACCATCGACGCGGAACCGCGCGATGACGGCAGCCGCCGCACGACACGCTATGACATCGACATGACCAAATGCATCTACTGTGGTTTCTGCCAAGAAGCCTGCCCCGTGGATGCCATTGTCGAAGGCCCGAACTTCGAATTTTCCACCGAAACACGGGAAGAGTTGTACTACGACAAAGCCAAGCTTCTGGAAAACGGTGACCGTTGGGAAGCCGAAATTGCACGTAATCTTGAGATGGATGCACCCTACAGATGACCGACACGCCAAACCCTTTTGAAGAGATGATGCGGCAGATGCAGGAGGCGGCCAAAGCCTTTCCGGCGATGGATGCCTTTTCGCCAAAAGGGTTTGAGGCGATGATGGGCAAGATGCCCAAGGACATGATGGAAACGTTTTTCGGCAATACGATGAACCCCAACGGGTTGGATGCCAAAACGCGGTTGCTGCTGACGATTGCGGGGCTGACCATGCAGGGTGCCCAAAACGATGTAGCGCTTAGGCAGGCCGTGGTCCATGCGATCGAGGCCGGCGCGCACAAGCAGCAAGTGATTGAAACGATCGGGCAGATGGCGGTTTTTGCCGGTATTCCCGCAATGACCTTGGCGATGCAGATTGCGCAGGGCGTGTTGGATGACAAGGAAGGTGACGCATGAGCGTTTTTGCATTTTACCTCTTCGCGATTTGCGTGATCGCGGGCGGACTTTTCACTGTAATCAGCCGCAATCCTGTGCATTCGGTGCTTTGGCTGATCCTCTCCTTTCTCAGTGCGGCGGGTCTGTTCGTCTTGTTGAATGCTGAATTCGTCGCGATGCTTTTGATAATCGTCTATGTGGGGGCGGTCGCGGTTTTGTTCCTGTTCGTCGTTATGATGTTGGACGTCGATTTCGCTGAGTTGAAGGCCGAGATGGCGCGCTATATGCCGCTGGCCTTGCTGATCGGCCTGATTATCCTGATGCAGTTTGTCATGGCCTTTGGTGCATGGGACGCAAACGCCGCCGCCGATGGGCTGCGGGCACATGTTGTGAATAACGATGTACAGAATACAGCTGCTTTGGGTCTGATTTTGTACGACGAGTATTTCTTGCTGTTCCAACTGTCTGGGCTGATCTTGCTGGTTGCAATGATCGGGGCCATTGTCCTGACCCTGCGGCACCGCCCCGATGTTAAACGTCAGGATGTGGTTGCCCAGATGATGCGTGATCCGAAATTGGCGATGAAGTTGAACGATGTGAAACCGGGGCAGGGCCTTTAAGGGTCTCTTGGGATATCAAAGATAGCCTGTTGGCAAAGGGAAATGGTGCGGCGCGGTTGCCCGCAACATCTTTGGACAAAAGGCGGGATCGGGGTGGAAACCTTGGGTGCCAAAGACTAAAGAACGCCTGAAACGGGCACAGAACCGAGGGACGACATGATCGGAATTGAACATTACCTGACGGTGGCGGCGACGCTGTTTGTCATTGGCATTTTCGGGCTATTCCTGAACCGCAAGAACATCATCATCATGTTGATGTCGATCGAATTGATGCTTTTGGCGGTGAACATCAATTTCGTGGCGTTCTCGCATTATCTGGGCGATCTGGTGGGCCAGGTGTTCACTTTGTTCGTTCTAACTGTCGCCGCCGCCGAGGCTGCGATCGGTCTGGCCATTCTGGTCTGCTTCTTCCGCAATCGGGGTACGATTGCAGTTGAAGATGTCAACGTGATGAAGGGCTAAGATCATGGAAAGCATCATTCTTTTCGCGCCACTTGTCGGCGCATTGATCACTGGTTTTGGCTGGAAACTTATCGGTGAAAAGCCTGCTCAGTGGTTTGCAACGGGCATGTTGTTTTTGTCGGCATTTCTAAGCTGGATCGTGTTCCTCACCTTCGACGGTGTGACCGAGCATATCCAACTGCTGCGCTGGATCGAAAGTGGAAGCCTGTCCACCGACTGGGCCATTCGCATGGACCGTCTGACGGCCATTATGTTGATCGTCATCACCACGGTGTCGAGCCTCGTGCATCTTTATTCATTCGGCTACATGGCCCATGACGATAATTTCAAAGACAACGAACCTTATCGCGCGCGGTTCTTTGCTTACCTGTCCTTCTTTACCTTTGCGATGTTGATGCTGGTGACAGCAGATAACCTTGTGCAGATGTTCTTTGGCTGGGAAGGCGTGGGGGTCGCGTCCTATTTGCTGATCGGTTTTTATTACAAGAAACCCTCGGCCAATGCGGCGGCGATCAAGGCGTTCGTGGTTAACCGCGTCGGCGACTTTGGCTTTGCACTGGGTATTTTTGCGCTTTTCTACCTGACCGACAGCATCAAGTTTGACGATGTTTTCGATGCCGTGCCCGCACTTGCCGACACGACGTTGCAGTTCCTGTGGTCTGAGTGGAATGCGGCCAATCTGATTGCCTTCTTGTTGTTCGTTGGTGCGATGGGGAAATCGGCACAGCTGTTCTTGCACACGTGGTTGCCCGACGCGATGGAGGGTCCGACTCCTGTGTCTGCCCTGATCCACGCAGCGACGATGGTTACGGCGGGTGTCTTCCTGGTCTGCCGCATGTCACCGCTGATGGAATTTGCACCCGAAGCGATGATGTTCGTGACCTTCCTTGGTGCGACCACTGCATTTGTCGCGGCAACGATCGGTTTGGTCCAGAACGATATCAAACGGGTGATCGCCTATTCTACAATGTCCCAGCTCGGCTATATGTTCGTCGCCGCAGGCGTTGGCATGTACTCCGCTGCGATGTTCCACCTTTTGACCCATGCATTTTTCAAAGCGATGCTGTTCTTGGGGGCCGGATCGGTCATCCACGCCATGCATCACGAGCAGGACATGACCAACTACGGCGGTCTGCGTAAGAAAATTCCCTATACGTTCTGGGCGATGATGATCGGTACACTGGCCATCACAGGTGTCGGTATCCCGTTGACGCATATCGGTTTTGCAGGATTTTTGTCCAAGGATGCGATCATCGAAAGCGCTTGGGCAGGCGGGTCGACCTACGGGTTCTGGATGCTTGTTATTGCCGCCGCGATGACCAGTTTTTACAGCTGGCGCTTGATGTTCATGACCTTCTTTGGCACGCCGCGTGGCGACAAGCACACGCACGAGCATGCCCATGAAAGCCCGATGGTCATGCTGGTGCCCCTCGGCGTACTGAGCATTGGCGCGGTTTTCTCGGGGATGGTGTTTTACAATAGCTTCTTTGGCCACGCCGAAGATGTTGGGAAGTTTTACGGCATCCCGATGACGGAAATGGCCGCTGCCGGGGATGCCAAAGTTGAGGGCGCAGAAGATGGTCATGGTGCTGCCGCTTCCGACCAGACCCACGGGGCCGCCGCTTCTGATGCAGGCCACGGTGATGACGCTCATCACGGGCCCAGCTTTGCCGGTAACCCCGGTGATGGCGCGATATATTTCGGGGCCGACAATACGGTGCTGGAAGACGCGCATGCGGTACATTGGCTGGTCAAGGTTAGCCCTTTTATTGCGATGCTCGGCGGGTTGTTGATGGCACTTTGGTTTTATGTGTGGAACCCGACATTGCCTGCTCGCCTCGCGGCAAACCAACGTCCTTTGTATCTGTTCTTGTTGAATAAATGGTATTTCGACGAGATTTATAACGTCATTTTCGTCAAACCCGCTTCTGCCATTGGTCGCTTCTTTTGGAAACGCGGCGACGGGGATGTTATTGACGGCACGCTCAATGGCATTGCCATGGGCATCATCCCGTTCCTCACGCGCCTCGCAGGACGTGCGCAATCGGGCTACATCTTTACCTATGCCTTCGCCATGGTAATCGGAATTGCGGTTCTGGTGACTTGGATGACGTTGAGCGGAGGGGCAAACTAATGGATCATCACTTGCTTTCCATCATCACTTTTATGCCGAGCTTTGCGGCACTGATCCTGGCTGTGTTCCTGCGCGGCGACGACGCAGCGTCGGCACGCAATGCAAAATGGCTGGCGTTGATCACCACTACGGTCACATTCCTGATATCGCTGTTCATTTTGTTTGATTTTGATCCCTCCGATACTGGCTTCCAGTTTGTTGACGAGGCGTCTTGGATCATGGGTCTACGCTATCGCATGGGGGTTGACGGCATATCCATCCTGTTTGTGATGTTGACCACATTCATGATGCCGTTGGTGATTGCGGCCAGTTGGAACGTGACCACACGGGTCAAGGAATACATGATCGCATTCTTGCTGCTTGAAACACTGATGCTTGGCGTGTTCATGGCGCTGGATCTGGTCCTGTTCTATTTGTTCTTCGAGGCAGGCCTTATCCCGATGTTCTTGATCATCGGCATCTGGGGCGGGGCCAATCGCATTTACGCTAGTTTCAAGTTCTTTCTGTACACATTCTTGGGCTCGGTGCTGATGTTAGTGGCCATGGTCGCCATGTACGCGGACGCCGGGACAACCTGTATCGGTGGCTGCGAAGTCAGTCTTTTGACAAATACGTTCGCGTCCGAGACATTTGAAATTGCGGGCGTATCTATTGTGGGTGGCATGCAAACCCTGATGTTCCTCGCCTTTTTCGCCAGCTTTGCTGTGAAGATGCCAATGTGGCCGGTCCACACTTGGCTGCCAGACGCCCACGTGCAGGCCCCGACGGCCGGTTCCGTGGTGTTGGCTGCAATCTTGCTGAAAATGGGTGGTTACGGCTTCTTGCGCTTTTCGCTGCCGATGTTCCCGGTGGGATCCGATGTTTTAGCACCATGGGTGTTGTGGATGTCTGCAATAGCAATTGTCTATACGTCACTGGTCGCACTGGTGCAGCAGGACATGAAAAAGCTGATTGCTTATTCTTCAGTGGCGCACATGGGTTTCGTGACCATGGGGATCTTTACCTTCAACCAACAGGGCCTTGACGGGGCGATTTTCCAGATGGTCAGCCACGGCTTTATCTCGGCTGCGCTGTTTTTGTGTGTTGGCGTAATCTATGACCGGATGCACACCCGCGAGATTGACGCATACGGTGGTCTCGTAAACCGGATGCCCGCATATGCGTTGGTGTTCATGTTCTTTACCATGGCAAATGTTGGCCTGCCGGGCACGTCCGGGTTCGTCGGGGAATTTCTGACCTTGATGGCGATCTTTCAAGTCAACACATGGGTGGCAGCGGTCGCAACTACGGGGGTCATCTTTTCGGCGGCCTATGCGTTGTGGCTGTACCGCCGGGTTGTGATGGGCGATCTGATCAAGGAAAGCCTGAAGACCATTACGGACATGTCCGGTCGCGAGCGTTGGATTTTCGCCCCCTTGGTAGCGATGACTCTTCTGTTGGGCATCTACCCTGCCTTGGTTCTAGATATTATCGGGCCGTCGGTGACCGCCCTTGTTGCAAGCTATGATACGGCCCTGGAGGCGGCAGGAGCCGCTGTCCAGATGGCCTCAGAATAAAGGACCGCGCGATGATTTCCGCTGATCTGAATGTCATCCTGCCAGAAATCGTGCTGTCGCTGTTTGCGATAATCGCGTTGCTGGGGGCGGTTTACACATCCAAGGACGGTATGGCCGGATTGCTGGTCTGGGCCACATCCGGTGTTATGATCCTGCTTGCGATCTGGATCGGCATGACCGGGACAGGCGAGGCACGTATCGCATTTAACGGCTTGTTCATCGAAGACAGCTTCGCGCGGTTTGCCAAGGTGATTATCTTGTTGAGCGCCGCAGCAGTATTGATGATGTCCGAAGGGTACATGAAGTCGCGTGACCTGTTGCGGTTTGAATACCCGGTGCTCGTCGCGTTGAGCGTTGTGGGCATGATGATGATGGTCAGCGCCGGTGACCTCATGTCACTTTATATGGGTTTGGAACTGCAATCCTTGGCACTTTATGTCGTTGCATCCTTGCGTCGTGACAGTGTGAAATCGACCGAGGCCGGCCTGAAATATTTCGTTCTGGGCGCGTTGTCATCGGGTCTGCTGCTGTATGGCGCTTCGTTGGTCTATGGCTATGCGGGGACAACCCAGTTTGCTGGCATCATGTCGGTCACCAAATCTGGCGAGACGTCCATAGGTTTGTTGTTCGGGATTGTCTTGTTGGTGTCGGGCTTGGCGTTCAAAGTGTCTGCAGTGCCGTTTCACATGTGGACTCCGGATGTTTACGAAGGTGCGCCGACACCGGTCACGGCCTTTTTTGCGACGGCACCAAAAGTCGCTGCCATGGGCCTGTTTGCGCGCGTTATGCATGATGCCTTTGGGAATGCGGTAGCAGACTGGAGCCAAGTCGTTGCGTTGCTGTCTGCCTTGTCGATGTTTCTTGGCGCGATTGCGGCGATTGGTCAGACTAATATCAAACGGCTTATGGCCTATTCGTCGATTGCCCACATGGGATACGCGTTGATCGGTCTTGCCGCTGGTACGGCCTTTGGTGTCAAGGCGATGCTCGTTTACATGGCGATTTATGTGACTATGAACATCGGCACATTTGCGTTCATTCTGAGCATGCAAAAGGACGGTCAGCCGGTTACGGATATCTCGGCGCTGAACATGTTCTCAAAGCGCAATCCGGGCAAAGCACTTGCGATGCTGGTGTTGCTGTTCTCGCTTGCCGGTGTGCCGCCGATGCTGGGCTTTTTCGCAAAGTTTGGCGTGTGGCAGGCTGGTGTTGATGCTGGCCTCGTTTGGTTGGTTGCTGCAAGTGCTGTCGCCTCGGCGATCGGTGCTTATTATTATCTGCGGATCGTGTTCTTGATGTATTTCGGTGCTGAGGGCGAGGACCGTCTGGACGGTAGTAAAAGTGGTTTGCTGACGGCGATGCTGGTCGCTTCGGCGGTTATCATGGTGGTGGGCGTTGCGACACTTTTCGGGGTCGAGGGTGCAGCGACGGCGGCAGCGGCGGCGCTGGTAAACTGATCCGATGGTGGACCCCGTGAGCGATGGAGCCTCCGGCGGGGATATTTTTAAGCCAGAGAAGCAGGGGGCGTCGTGGCCTGAGGGCTATGGGCGGCTTGTTTTCGAAAGTCTTGATTCAACGTTGAGCGAGGCGGCGCGCCGTGCGCCTGATCTGACGGGACCGGTCTGGATTCTGGCGGACGAGCAGACGGCAGCGCGCGGGAGACGAGGGCGTTCATGGGCGACGCCTAAGGGTAACTTTGCAGCGACGTTGATGATGCGCCGAGAGGAGTCCCCCGGGATCGCAGCCTTGCGCAGCTTCATAGCGTCGCTCGCCTTGCGGCGGGCTTTTGTTCGGGTAACGGGCGACGAAGGGGCGTTTGCCTTGAAGTGGCCCAATGATGTCTTGTTGAACGGTGGCAAGGTCGCTGGCATCCTGCTTGAAACGATTGGCGACCATTTGGCGATAGGGATCGGTGTGAACCTTGCCCATGCACCTGGGGCCGATCAGGTCGAAGCAGGGGCCCTGCGGCCCGTTTCCCTGGTTGGCGAAACAGGTATCGCTGTGTCGACATCTTCGTTTCTTGATGCATTAGCTGCTGAGTACGCGCCGTTAGAGACGCAATTTCGGACCTATGGCTTTGCGCCGATCCGGACTGCCTGGCTGGCGCATGCTGCGCGGTTGGGCGAGGAAATCATAGCGAGAACCATGCGCGACGAGACGCGGGGCATCTTTGAGGATGTGGATGAAAGTGGCAGTTTGATTTTGCGCACGCCAAAGGGCCGGGTACCAGTCACCGCTGCGGATGTATTTTTCTAGAGCCTGATGGAGGGCTGACCATGCTTTTGGCGATTGATTGCGGTAACACGAATACGGTTTTTTCGATATGGGACGGGACGCAGTTCATTGGGACGTGGCGTACCTCCACTGAATGGCAGCGTACGGCGGATCAATATTATGTCTGGCTAAGCACGCTGATGCGATTCCAGAAAGTCGAGGCGGACATCACCGATGTGATCATCAGTTCCACGGTGCCACGGGTGGTGTTCAATCTGCGCGTCTTGGCTGATCGCTATTTTCACACCCGACCTATTGTTGTTGGCAAGCCCGAGTGCAATCTGCCGGTGGATGTGCGCGTGGACGCGGGCACGGCTGTGGGGCCTGATCGTTTGGTGAACACGGTTGCGGGTTTTGACCTGTTTGGCGGTGACCTGATTGTGGTCGATTTCGGGACGGCGACCACCTTTGATGTAGTGGCATCTGACGGGGCCTATATTGGCGGCGTGATTGCGCCCGGCGTAAACTTGAGCCTTGAGGCATTGCATAATGCGGCGGCGGCCTTACCTCATGTAGACATTTCGAAACCGCAGGCGGTGATTGGCACAAATACCGTGGCCTGCATACAATCGGGTATTTTTTGGGGTTATGTCGGGCTCGTTCGTGAGATATGTGCGCGGATAAAGGCGGAGCGTGAGCGCGAAATGCGTGTGATCGCCACCGGCGGGCTGGCCCCGTTGTTTCAACAGGCAGTGGACCTGTTCGATGCCTACCAAGATGATCTGACAATGCACGGGTTGACCGTGATTTATAATTATAACAAGGACACCGCTTAATCATATGAGCAGCGAAAGATTGATCTATCTGCCCCTCGGTGGGGCAGGTGAAATTGGCATGAATGCCTATGTTTATGGCTATGGGAAACCCGGCAAGGAACGACTGATTGTGGTCGACCTTGGCGTTGCATTCCCTGACATGGACACCAGCCCCGGCGTGGATTTGATCATCCCCGATATCGCTTGGCTGGAAGCCCGCCGTAACCAGATTGAGGCGATTTTCATCACGCACGCACACGAAGACCACGTGGGCGCGGTGGCACACACCTATGACCGTTTGCGCGCGCCGATTTATACGCGCAAGTTTACGGCGAACATCGCCAAGCGCAAGATGAGCGAATACAACCACCCCGATAATGCGGTTACGACCGTGGCACCGTGGCCCGCAACGACCACTGTTGGGCCGTTCACGGTTGGCTTTTTGCCGATGTCCCACTCGATCCCTGAATCGTCGTCCCTTGTGATTGACGTGGCGGGCGACCGGTTGATCCATTCGGGCGATTTCAAAATCGACATGACACCGGGCGTGGGCGAAGCCTATGACCCCGAGCTTTGGGCCGATGTGTGCAAGGACGGCGTCAAGGCGCTGATCTGTGACAGTACCAACGTGTTCTCGCAAAACCCTGGACGGTCAGAGGCGACTGTCGGGCCAGAGATTGAAAAGCTGCTTGGCTCTGCCCAAGGTATGGTTGTTGCAACCACATTTGCGTCGAACGTTGCGCGGGTGAAGACCCTTGCGGATGCGGGCGAACGGGCAGGGAGGTCTGTTGTCTTGCTGGGCCGTGCGATGAAGCGGATGGTCGAAGCCTCGCTTGAAACAGGTGTGATGAAAGATTTCCCGCCTGTGATCAGCCCCGAGGATGCGCGCGGCGTACCACGGGAAAACCTGATGCTGCTGGTGACTGGATCGCAGGGCGAACGCCGTGCGGCGTCGGCGCAGCTGGCGCGCGGCAAATACATGGGTCTTGAGATGAAGGAAGGGGACATGTTCCTGTTCTCGTCCAAGACGATCCCCGGCAACGAGCGCGGCGTGATCAAGGTGATCAACGCGTTCTCTGAAATGGGTGTTGATATTGTCGATGACAGTTCGGGCCTTTACCACGTGTCTGGCCATGCCAACCGTCCCGATCTTGAAACGCTGCATGATGTGGTCAAACCGCAGATCCTGATCCCGATGCACGGCGAACACCGTCACCTGCGCGAGCATGTGAAGATCGCCAATGGCAAGGGGATGAAGGGTGTTCTGGCTGTGAACGGCATGATGATCGACCTGTCGGGCAATGAACCCAAGGTCGCTGAATATGTAGACAGCGGCCGCACCTATCTGGACGGGTCGACGCAGATCGGCGCGATGGACGGGGTTGTACGCGACCGTATCCGCATGGCGCTGAACGGGCATGTGACTGTGACTGTGATCATGGATGAAAACGACGAAGCGTTGGGCGATCCTTGGGTCGACACCATGGGCTTGCCCGAACAGGGCCGGTCGAAATCATCGTTGGTCGAGATTATGGAAGCGGATCTTGGGCAATTCCTGGGCCGTGCGAATGCAAAGACCTTGCGGGATGATGACAAGCTGCATGACGGGCTGAAGCGCACTGTGCGTCAGTCTGCAAATGACGAGATTGGCAAAAAGCCCGAGGTCACAATCGTGGTCAGCCGTCTTAGCTAAGCGCTGATATTGTGATGCTTGATTACGCGCCGCTCTGGCAAGGGCGGCGCGTTTTTCGTTTCGCGCGCCTATCGGTTGCATAAATCGCAGTCTAGCATACAAAAAGGGCGCGGAACCGATGTTCCGCGCCCTTTTTGTATTTCATATCCAACCGTTTGATCAGTCGCGACGTTCTTCAAAGCTGAGGCCGATGAATTCGGGCGTATGATCCCCAAGGCCTACGACCCTGTTATCATTCCGGTTGTCATTGCGATTGTTGTTACCGCGTTTGCTATCGGACCGGTTATTTTCATTGCGCCCGCGTCCGCCACGCTCATTGCGGCGGTTCTGCTGGGGCTGTTCGTCTTGCGCTTTGTCCTCTGATGCCTTTGCCACTTCGGCAGCGGGCTTGGGCTCGGGTTTGGGCTTTTCTTTCGCCTGAGGCGCTTCGGCGGCGGCTACGGGTTCAGCCGTATCAACCTTGGGCGCGTCATCCTTTTTGCGGCTGCGCGACCGGCTGCGCTTTGGCTTTTCTGCCTTGGGCGCGTCTTGGGCTGCATCGCCTTTGGTCGCTTGGTCTTCTTTTGCGGCTTCCACGGGGGCGGCCCCCCCAAGCGGATTTTCAAGGCGTGGAATTTCGCGCTGCACCAGATGTTCGACATCGGCGAGGTTCTTTTCGTCGCGTGGCACACAGATCATGATCGCCTTGCCATCGCGTCCGGCGCGGCCTGTGCGACCAATGCGGTGAACATAGTCTTCGGCGTGGCTGGGCACATCAAAGTTATAGACATGGCTGACCGATGGTACATCAAGACCACGCGCGGCCACATCAGAGGCCACAAGGAAGCGCAAGTCGCCATTGCGGAATCCTTCAAGGGTCTTGGTGCGTTGGCTTTGGTCCAGATCGCCATGGATTGGCGCGGCGTCATAGCCGTATTTTTTCAAAGATTTGGACACCGTGTCCACATCCATCTTGCGGTTGCAAAAGATGATTGCGTTGGTGCATTTGTCGCCTTCGGCGTCGATCAGCGCGCGCAGAACCTTGCGTTTCTCGGTTGCTTCGCGATCCTTGCGGGACGCTTTGAACATCAACACACCTTGTTCGATGTTTTCGCCTGTGGTGGCCTGACGCGCAACTTCGACGCGCACGGGGTTGGACAGGAACGTGTTGGTGATACGTTCGATTTCAGGGGCCATCGTGGCCGAAAAGAACAGCGTCTGGCGGGTGAACGGCGTCATCTGGAAGATGCGTTCGATATCGGGGATAAAGCCCATGTCCAGCATCCGGTCGGCTTCGTCCACGACCATGATCTTGACGTCGGACAAGATCAGTTTGCCGCGCTCGAAATGGTCGATCAAACGGCCGGGGGTCGCGATCAGCACGTCGACGCCCTTGTCGATCAGCTTGTCTTGTTCACCGAACGACACGCCGCCGATCAGCAACGCTTTGGTCAGGTTCAGGTGCTTGGTGTAGGTGTCAAAGTTTTCGGCAACCTGTGCGGCCAATTCCCGTGTCGGGCACAGCACAAGGCTGCGCGGCATGCGCGCGCGGGCGCGGCCACGTGCCAGCATAGTGATCATCGGCAGGGTAAAGCTGGCGGTTTTTCCGGTTCCGGTCTGGGCGATTCCCAGAACGTCTTTGCCTTCGAGGGCAGGGGGGATTGCACCGGCTTGGATCGGTGTCGGTGATACATAACCGGCCTCGTCGATGGCCTTAAGTACCTTAGGATTAAGATTAAGATCAGAAAATTTTATCATGTGTGTCCGGTCATAGCGGACGTATGATTGGCCCGCGGCAGCATTCATATCGGCCCGAATGGCCCAAGGGGCGGACGATATCCGCGACATGTTCCGCATCCATTAACAAGAACTCCGGCTCAGGTCAAATGGATGCGCTAAAGCCCTGTGAATTCGGGGAAATGCCTGTGCAGATGTGACGCCAATGCCAGATCGGCAGTGTGGAGCAATCCATGCCCTTGAAGGCGGGTGCGCAAGGTCGGGGTGTCGGCGCAGACTTCATCGAAAAACGCACGCAAACCGGCCTCTCCGGCGTCGGCTTCGATCATCTGGAACAGGTCGTGCATGGACAGCCCGCCTTTTTCATAGGGCTTGTTGGGGCCAAGTTCGGGGCGATAGCTGCCCTTGGTCACGCGGTAGCGGTAGGCGGCGATCCAGTCGTCCCAGGATTTGGCGTGGGCATGGGCGAGATCAATACCAGCCTGGCGGTCGTGACAAGTCAACATTTCGCCGTTTTGGAACACGTTGTGAATGCGGACGTGGATGTGCGGCAGGCCTGTGCGCACGAAGACCTTGCCAGCCAGATGGCTTAGAAACCCGCCTTTCAGATACGCGCCATAGGTGGGGTAGAGGTCGGCAATAATGCGGGCGCGGTCGGGGCCGTTCGGTACGAAGCCTTTGAATACAGTCGGGGTGCCTGACAATTGCTCCATCGGGCGAATGCGCGTGGCTGGGGGATCGGCGGGGCGTTCAGCCAGAATATCCGCGATGGGTTGGTCAGCGACCAGAAATTCATCAGCGTCCATGTGGATCAGCCAATCGACCTCGGCGCGGCGGTTATAGGCATGGGTGGCATTCGCGGTCTGGCGCACTTGATGGGTGTCAGGGCGGTCACGCTTGCGCTGCTTCCAATATTTTGCATCGCAGGTGGTCACGCGGATTTTCGGATGCGCGTCCAGATGTTCAAACGCCTCAGGGTTCGGGGCATCCAGATAGATGTAAATGCGGTGCGCCCCGGCCTCAAGATGGTAGGCGGCGAATTGCAGGACATCGCGCGCGGGCGCAAAAATGGTCGAGGCGATACCCCATGTCACGTCAGTCATGGGGCGAGTTTGCTGTGTCGGACGGTCTCTGGCAAGGCAAAGCTAGACCATCATTTCCTTGGTCGCGGTCAGGCGCACATCGGGATAGTCGCGATCAACACGGTCGATGTCCCATTGCAGCCGCGTCAGGTAAACAATGTCGCCGTCATGGTCGTGCGCGATGTGCTGCTTGTTGGCTTCGGTAAATTTATCAATGGTTTGGCGGTCACCGTTCACCCAGCGGGCCGAGGTGAATTGCGATGGCTCGAACCGCACAGGCAGACCGTATTCCAATTCGATCCGGCTGGCCAGAACCTCGAACTGCAACTGGCCTACAACGCCCACAACAAAACCGGACCCGATGGAGGGTTTGAAAACCTTGGCGGCCCCTTCTTCGGCGAATTGCATCAGCGCTTTTTCAAGGTGCTTGGATTTCAACGGATCGCCCGCGCGCACGCCTTGCAGCAATTCAGGCGCAAAGGACGGGATGCCGGTCACGCGGATCGCTTCGCCTTCGGTCAGGGTATCGCCGATGCGCAGCTGTCCGTGGTTAGGAATGCCGATGATATCGCCAGCCCACGCTTCTTCGGCCAGTTCGCGGTCAGCGGCAAGGAACATCACGGGGTTCGTCACAGCCATCGACTTTTTGGACCGCACGTGGGTCAGTTTCATGCCACGGGTAAAGTGGCCAGACGCCAGACGCACAAAGGCAACGCGGTCGCGGTGCTTGGGGTCCATATTGGCCTGCACCTTGAAAACAAAGCCGGAAACCTTGTTTTCTTCGGGCAGAATCTCGCGAGGTTCGGCCTTTTGGATCTGCGGTTCGGGGCCGTAGGTGGCGATGCCGTTCATCAATTCCTTAACGCCGAACGAATTGATCGCAGAGCCGAACCAGATCGGTGTCAGTGACCCTTCGGCCATCAGCGCCGCATCCAGTGGCGGCATCAACTCGCGCACCATCTCAAGGTCTTCGCGCAGTTTTTCCAACAGGTTCGCAGGCACATGTTCGGCCAGTTTGGGGTCATCCAGCCCTTCGATGGCGATGCTTTCCGACACCTTGTTGCGGTCCGCGCGGTCCATCAGTTCCAGCCGGTCGCGCAGGATGTCATAGCAGCCGATGAAATCGCGGCCCACGCCGATGGGCCAGCTGGCTGGGGTCACATCAATGGCAAGGTTTTGCTGGATTTCGTCGATGATCTCGAACACATCGCGGCTTTCGCGGTCCATCTTGTTACAAAAGGTCAGGATCGGCAGGTCGCGCATGCGACACACTTCGAACAGCTTTTGCGTCTGGCTTTCCACGCCTTTCGCGCCGTCAATCACCATCACGGCGGCGTCAACGGCCGTCAGCGTGCGATAGGTATCTTCCGAAAAGTCGGAGTGGCCGGGCGTATCGACCAGATTGAACCGGTAATTCGTGTCTTTTGTCATGAAATCGAACGACATGGCGGATGCCGAAACCGAAATGCCCCGATCCTTTTCCATCGCCATAAAGTCCGACCGCGTGCGGCGCGCTTCGCCCTTGGCGCGCACTTGGCCCGCCATCTGGATCGCCCCACCGAACAGCAGGAATTTTTCCGTCAACGTGGTTTTGCCCGCATCGGGGTGCGAGATGATCGCAAAGGTGCGACGCCGGGCGATTTCGGCGGGCAATGCGGGGCGGTTTGAGGGGGTATCTAACATGGAATGGCATATATCCATGCCCATTGACACGCGCAAGTGTGGGCAAGGCGGCGGGTCTGCATATTGTCCTATGAAAATTTGCGTCAAGCAGAGTAGCCTGATGGCGACATTTCAATCAAGGAGCGACCGACATGGAACTGAAAGACATCGCAAACGCACTTGTGGCAGGGTGCCGCGACGGGCGAGAGGTTGAAAATCTGGACAAGCTTTATGCACATGATGCCGTGTCCGTCGAAGGGGCAGACCATGGAAATGGGCGTGAAACCATCGGCTTGGACGGCATCAAGGGTAAACACGCGTGGTGGGACAGCGCGATGGAGGTAACACGCCAAGAGGTCAGCGACCCGATGTTGCAAGGCGATGACCGGTTTGCGGTGATCTTTGACGTGGCGGCGCGCGAAAAGGAAAGCGGCAAGGAAATGGCGATGAAAGAAGTCGCGATTTACCACGTTGCGGACGGCAAAATCGTACGCGAGGAGTTTTTCGGCTGATTACCGCATGCTGGATTTGCGCAATAGCTCTGCCGCGTCGGGGCGGTCCAGCAGAGGTTCGCTGACGTCCAGCCCCGCATGCGGCAAATCGGAATGGCCAGGGATAACATCGCCCAAAGCGTCAGACAGCGCTTGCGGCAGCACGGCCTTGGTGCGGCTGTCGATCAACATGGATTCAGCGGCGATCCCTTCGGCATAGATGATCTGGTGGCCGTCAAACAGCAGCTGGAAATAATCGATAAACCCGCCGTCCTGAATGCGCACTGTGTCGCCGTTGACCAGATGGCGCACCTTGACCAGCAGCTCGGATCGACCTGCGCCAAGGCGGTCTTCGCGTTGATAGATGAACAAACGGTGGTCGGGGCTGACGATTAGGTCGCGGTCATTGTTCAGGGTGCCGGCACTGATGCATATGGGGGCAAATTCACCCACAGCGCGCACGGTGCTGTGGCCGATCCAGCGGATCGCTTGTACCCCGTCGTCGCGGGTCAGGATACGATCACCGATGCTCAGGTCTTCGATCGCGCGCTGCTCACCCGATGCCATGGTGATATGGGTCCCGCGCGTGAAGGACACGCAGGCGACCTGCGCAAATTTTTGATGCGCCGAGGTCGTATCGATCCCTACCAGCCTGTATTCAAGGCTTGAGGTGTATCCGCTGAGCGGCACCACAAAGATGTCTTCGGTATTGCCTTCTTCGTCCACTTCGACCAGCAAAATGGCATCGCTGGTTTGACCATCCGGGGTCATAAAGGTCAGCGCGCAATCCAGATGCAATGTAGCCCCCGGTGTGCCGATTTCCGTATCGGGCGCGATTTTGAAGTGACCGGGCGCGGGCGTCAGGATCGACAAACGGTGTTGGTCCGACAGGTACCTCAGCTCGTAGACATCATCCAGCAGCAGTTCGGACGCGAATGACAGCGTATCGCCCATGTTCGCCCCGTCGGTAGCCTTGAAATGCGCTGCGCGGTAGACTGGAACGCTTTGAGGCGGAGCAGAGCGCGAAACCGTCATGTGCTGATAACCTTCGGGACAATATGAAAATCATTACCTGTCAGAATGAGATAGGAATGTGACAGGTTCGGGTCAAGCGTTGGGTCTTTTGCTGGCACAGGTCCATCCCGTAATGCTAGGTCATGTCCAACATGTAAGGGAGAATTACAATGGATCTGGGAATCAAAGGTAAACGCGCACTGGTTTGTGCATCCTCCAAGGGGCTGGGGCTGGGCTGTGCCGAAGCGCTGGCCGAAGCCGGGGTTGATCTGGTGATGAACGCGCGCGGTGCCGAGGCGCTTGAGGCCGCAGCCGAACATATCCGCCAAGACTACGGCGTCAATGTGATCACGGTGGTTGCCGATATCGCGACCGAAGCGGGTCAAAAGGCCGTGCTGGATGCTGTCGGCCAGATTGACATTCTTGTGAACAACGCAGGCGGACCGCCTCCCGGCATGTGGCATGATTGGGACCGCGAGGATTTCATCAAGGCGCTGGACGCCAACATGCTGGCCCCCATCGCGATGATCAAAGCGCTGGTGCCTGCGATGATGGATCGGGGCTGGGGCCGCGTCGTCAACATTACCTCGCAATCGGTGCGCGCGCCGATTGGTGTCTTGGGCCTTAGCAACTCGGCCCGCACGGGCCTGACCGGCTATGTGGCGGGGACCTCTCGGCAAGTGGCGGGCAAGGGCGTGACCATCAACAACCTGCTGCCCGGCATCCATGCCACCGACCGCGCCGATGCGCTGGACGGCAATGTGGTCAAGCAAAAGGGCATCACGCTGGAGGAGGCCCGGACCGAGCGCGCAGCGGGCATCCCGGCGGGACGCTATGGCACGCGGCAGGAATTCGGCGCAGCCTGTGCGTTTTTGTGTTCGCAACACGCCGGTTTCATCGTCGGACAGAACCTGCTGCTGGACGGCGGCGCGACCAATCTGACGATGTAAGCACTGCCACGATAGGAATCGCCACAGCGGCACGGGTCTCATTCCGCAGACCCGTGCCGCTGTGGCGTCGGCAATTGCTACAATAGATCACAATCGCGACAGGCAAAGGTTGTCCAGATGGCGTGGACCCCAAGCCTCGGCTACGTCTTGGTCAATTCTTAAACAAAGGTAGCCACGTATGAACCCCGTTATCCTGTTCGCTGTTTTTGGTGCCATCATCGTGGCCAGCCTGCTGGTCGCACCGCGCCGTGCCTCGATCGAGGGGTTCTTTGGCGGCATGACATCTGCGGGCCGTGCGCCCGGCCTTTGGACGCTTGTGCTAAGTCAGGTGACCACGTGGATTTTCGCACGCTCGCTGATGAACTCAGCCATTCTGGGCTACTACTACGGGATCGCGGGCACCTTGGCCTATGCTGCCTACTATGGGTCGTTCCTGACAGGGGGCTTTATCGTGGGCCGCCTGCGCGAGACGGGGTCGATGTCGGTCCAAGACTGGCTTGGCACGCGTTTCGGGGCTGCGGGCAACGGGTGCTACAATCTGGTGATCGCGCTGCGCCTTTTGTCCGAAGTGTTTGCCAATCTGCTGGTGGTGGGCCTGATTTTTAACGCCGTACTGGCAGGTAGCGGTACGGCTGCAATCTTGATCGTTGCCGTTGTCGGACTGGCCTATTCCGCGTGGGGCGGGCTGTCTGCGGCATTGCGCACGGATGTGTTGCAGATGGTGGTGTTTCTAATCGTCTTCGGCGTCGCGTTCGTATTTCTGGTCGCCAGCCCCGGTTTCGATCTGGGCGCAGTGGTCACGGCATCTGGCACAGCGGGCAGCTATAACGGCTGGGTCTTGCTGGTGGTGGCCTTGTTGCAGGTGTTCTCGTACCCCGCCCATGACCCGGTGATGATGGACCGCGGGTTTATCGCCGACAAGGATACGACGCGCCGGTCATTTATCCACGCATTCTGGATATCGACCCTGTGCATCATCGGCTTTGGCTTTTTCGGCATTCAGGCCAGCCTGACGGGTGCCGAATACGAGGGCGAATTGATTGGCACATGGGCCACCATGTTCCCCGCGTGGGTGTTTGGCGCGTTGATGATTTCGCTGCTGGTCTCGGCGCTAAGCACGTTGGATTCGGCACTGGCATCTGCGGCGCGGCTGGTGGTGGAAGAACTAAAACTGGCCCCGCGCAGCCTGAATGGCGGGCGCATCGTGATGCTGGGCTTTATGGTCGCAGGCACTGTTTTGACGCTTTGGGGCAATGCGACGTTGTTTGATGCGGTGGCCGTGTCTGGCACGGCGTCGATGTTCCTGACGCCTGTGCTGGTTGTGGGGCTGGTGATGGGGCGGCAAATGGCGCTTTGGTCTTATTTCGTCGCGTTCGGGGCCGCAATGCTGGGGGCTGTTGCCTATTTCGGGCGGGGCTGGTCAACATTTGCAGCGATCCTGCCCGAGGGGCATAAATACGAACAGCTTCTGGTGATCTGTGTCGTTGTTTTGGTCGCAGGATTTGCGGCGGTGCTTGCGGGCGCGCGGCGGGGCTGATAGCGGTCGTACCCGAGCGAATTGATCGGATAAGACTGTAGCCCATGACGGAAATCCAGCCTCGGCTTGAAATCAAACACCTCAAGCGCAGCTATGGCGGCCGTGCTGTTGTCGACGACGTGAGCCTGCGGATCATGCCGGGGCAGGTGACCTGTTTGCTGGGGCCTTCGGGCTGCGGCAAATCCACTACCCTGCGGATGATCGCAGGCGTCGAAATGCAAGACAGCGGCACCATTCATGTCGATGGCAGCCTGATCTGCGACACTGTTTTCCGAATCCCGCCTGAGCGGCGCGAGATCGGGTTGATGTTTCAGGACTTTGCGCTGTTCCCGCACCTAAGTGTGGCCGATAACGTGGGCTTTGGCCTCAAGACGGGCACCAAGGCAGAGCGGCGCGCGCGGGTTGAGGAATTGCTGGAACGGGTTGACCTGCTGCGCTTTATCGACGGCTACCCCCATCAATTGTCAGGGGGCGAACAACAACGTGTTGCACTCGCGCGTGCGCTTGCACCGCGCCCCAAAATCATGCTGATGGACGAGCCATTCTCGGGCCTTGATAACCGCTTGCGCGACGATATCCGCGACGAAACGCTTGGTATCCTCAAGGAGGAAGGCACTGCCGTCTTGTTGGTCACCCACGAGCCGGAAGAAGCGATGCGGATGGCCGATGAAATCGCGCTGATGCGCGACGGCAAGATCGTCCAACAAGGCGCGCCGTATAACGTTTATACCCGCCCCATCGACCGCGCGTCGGTGGCGTTTTTCTCGGATGCAAATGTGTTGCGCGCCGAGGTGTCCGGTGCTTTGGCGCATACCCCATTTGGCCGGTTTCTGGCCCCCGGTGTGCCCGATGGCACGCAGGTCGATATCGTGTTCCGCCCCCAGCATGTGCGGATTGATTTTGACCGTGGCGGCAAGGGGCCGCTTCCGACGGCGACAGATGGCACGGCAGCGCGGGCCGTCGTGTCGCGGGCGCGGTTCATGGGCAATGAAAGTCTTGTGGAGTTCGTGATGGACCATGACGGCAGCAGTCTGCGCGCCACGGTACCCAACGTATTTTTGCCGCAACCCGGTGCGGTGATGTGGCTGACGATCCGGCGCGACCGCTGTTTCGTGTTTCCGGCAACCTGAAAGGCATCTGATGCAGACATTGATGGTGGAATTCGGCATGGGGTCATCGTTGCGCCGCGCCGATTATACGCAGGCCGCCGAACGCGCCGTGCGCGATGCGCTGTGGCATAATTCGATCAATCTGGCTGAGCTTTTCGACTTTGATAAATCAGCGATGAAGATCACGCTGGATGTGGGCGTGCAGCGGCCTGATCAGGTTGACGCAGAGGTGCTGCGGGCAGTGTTCCCTTATGGCGATGTCACGGTGAACGTGCAGCGGGGCGGCCTCGATGTGCCGCGCCCCGAGGGCGAGGGTAACCCCACGATCATGGCGAATGTGGCGCTGTCCGTGGCCTTTGATATGGAGCGGGCAGATGACTGAGCAGCGTATTATCATAGAAATGGGCATGGGCAATGATCTGCACGGCATGGACTATACCAAGGCCTGCGCCCGCGCGATCGAAGACGCGCTGCGGCATTCATCCTTGCCGTTGTTCGGGGTGCTGGACTTGGCCCATGATGCGATGCGTGTGCAGGTGACTGTCGCGGTGCAGGAACCCGACTTGGTTGATATTGATGCATTGGCGGCCAAACTGCCGCGCGGGCGCGCGCAAGTGCGTGCAGTATTTGGCGGGTTGAATGTGCCCAGCGGGGACGAGGTGATTGTCGTGGCGCAAGCCAGTGTCGAGGCGTTTTTGCCCAAGCAGCGTGGCTGGCGGTTGCGGGACGCGTCGTAAAAGAGATTTAATGCCTTCGGCGAGGATTTTTTCCATTTGGAATTAGCCGCGCGGCGTGAAAAGTGCCGGCAAGGCGTCTGCATTTTCGATCAGGTCAAGGCGCAGGGACGTGTCTTTGTTCTCGGTCTCGTCCCAGCCTTTCAGGATCCAGCTGCGCGCGTGATGTTCAAGTGACGCGGGATGCAGGATGAGACTGCGCAAGGTTGCGTCGGGGCTGTTATAGACAATCTTGAGCTTTTGGCGCGCACGGATCGCTGCGCGCAGGATCGGAAGATGCCCCATGCCGCGCGCTGCGTTGGCAAAGGGGTGTTCGATATGTTGCCAGTCGGCGGCCTGCTGCGCCCCCTCAAGCGGCAAGCATGCGTCGATTTTATATGCCAGCGTGGCTGCGGCAGACTTTAGGTCGGGGTCGGTGGTTTCCAGCACAATTGCCAGCGCGAGCTGTAGGGCTTCGATTTCGGGGTCGGTCAAGGTCAGTGGTGGCAATGTGGTCGCCCGGTCAAGCCGATACCCGACACCGCGCGTTCCGGTCACGGGCACGCCTGACGACTGCAACCGCCCGATATCACGGTAGAGCGTGCGCAAGGACACGTTCTGCGCCGCGGCGAGATCTTCGGCGCGGTGCAGGTTATGGTCGCCCAGGGTTGTGAGCAGGGCAAAAAGGCGATCGGTGCGGCGCATAGGGCCTTTTTGCAGATGCCTGTGCAAACATCAATGATACTGCCAAAAATATGTCAGTTGTGGCCAACGCTAGCGCGCGGGGCCGAGAAACTGAATGCGGTAGGGGATTTTCGCGTGCTTTGCGCTTCAAGCTGCGCAGAGGCAGGCGTAGAAAAGTCGGGAATGGGGTGCCTAGACAGCGCCTGAATGATTTGTTTGTGGAGAAACTTATGCTAAACAATATTGGCCTTCCGGGTCTTCTGCTAATCGCCGTTGTTGTGCTGGTGCTTTTTGGGCGCGGCAAGATTTCCAGCCTGATGGGTGAAGTCGGCAAAGGCATCACCAGCTTTAAAAAGGGCATCAACGAAGGCGAAGAAGAGCAGAAGAACGCCAACACCGATGACACAGCCGAGCTGTCAGCCGATGCGCCAGCAGTGACGGACGTGAAGACCGACAAGGACCGGGTGTAACCGAACATGTTTGATTTGGGGTGGTCCGAGTTATTGATCATTGGCGTCGTCGCGTTGATCGTGGTGGGGCCAAAAGATCTGCCGATCTTGTTTCGCAAGGTGGGGCAGTTCGTGGGCAAGGCCAAGGGCATGGCACGAGAGTTCTCGAGTGCGATGAACGATGCGGCGGATGATACGGGCGTGCGCGAAATATCGTCGGGGTTGAACAAATCCCTCAAGGCGGCGACCAACCCGCTTGGGACGGCGATGGACGGTGTAAAATCAGCGACCAAATCGCTGACTGACATCAACCCCGATAGTGAGACGGGCAAACTGGCCGCTGAACGCGCAGAGAATGCGAAGAAGATGCAAGCTGTGCGCGAGCGCACCATCGCCGAGCGCAAGGAGCGTGAAGCGGCCGATGCGGTTGCGGCACCGGATGCCACCGTTGCCAAGGCTGATGCCCCTTCAAAACCAGCGGTCAAAAAGGCCCCTGCAAAGAAGGCCCCAGCGAAACAATCAGCTTCCAAAGGGGCTGCTGAAGCCAAGCCCGCAGTTGCCAAAAAGCCCGCAGCCAAAAAACCGGTCGCCCCTAAACCGGCTGCCCCTAAAGCTGCGGCACCCAAGAAACCGGCAGTCAAGAAAACTGCGGCGAAAAAGCCGGCAGCAAAGAAAAGTGACACATGAGCACCAGTGACGACATCGACGACAGCGCCGCCCCGCTGATCGAGCATTTGGCAGAGCTGCGGACGCGGCTGATCCATTCCGTGATCGCGTTTATCATCGGTATGGTGATCTGTTTTACGATCTGGAACCCGATCTTTAACTTTCTGACCCACCCTTTGTGTTCGGCCATGGCCGAGCGGGGACAAGAGGATTGCGGGCTGATCCTGATCAAGCTGCAAGAAGGTTTCTTTGTTGCGATCTCGATCTCGCTTTTGGGTGGGTTGGTGTTGGGGTTTCCCTATATCAGCTACCAGTTGTGGCGGTTCGTGGCACCGGGGCTGTACAAAAACGAAAAGGGTGCGTTCCTGCCGTTTCTGATTTCCAGCCCGCTGATGTTCTTTCTGGGCGCGGCATTTGCCTTTTATGTCGTCACGCCGCTGGCGTTCGACTTTTTCCTTGGCTTCCAGCAGGCGGGCACGCTTGTGGGGGACGGCGACGGTGAAAACGGCATCGCGGCGATCGCGTTCCAAGGGTCTGCGCAAGAATACCTGAGCCTGACGATCAAATTCATTGTGGCCTTCGGGCTGTGTTTCCAACTGCCTGTTCTGCTGACCTTGATGGGCAAGGCCGGGCTGGTCAGCGCCGAGGGCCTTGGCAACGTGCGTAAATATGCCGTTGTGGGGATCCTGCTTCTTGCTGCTTTGGTAACGCCGCCGGATGTGATCACGCAGGTGATCCTGTTCGTGGTTGTTTATGGCCTATACGAGATTTCTATCCTTCTGGTCCGCCGGGTTGAGACCAAACGCGAGGCAAAGCTGCGCGAAGAGGGATATTATGACGACGAAGATGAAGATCCGATGATGGCTGAATTCGACGAGGATGACCTCAAGTGATCGACGACCCCATGGACCGCATCGCAGCGGCGCTCGAGAGGATCTCTCCGCCGCCGCTGCAAGCCCCAGATTTTGACGCGGCAGGCGCATTCGTCTGGCACACAGGGCCAGACCATCTGGCCCCGGTACTCAAGGTCAGCAAGGTCGATCTGGCCTTGTTGATCGGGGTGGACAGGGCGCGTGATACGCTGCTGGCGAATACCACCCAGTTCGCGGCGGGATTGCCCGCAAACAACGCCCTATTGTGGGGGGCGCGGGGCATGGGAAAATCCAGTCTTGTCAAAGCGGTACATGCCCATGTTCATGCGACCCACGGTAATCTGCGCATTGTCGAATTACAGCGCGAAGATTTGCCATCGGTGGGGCGTTTGCTGAACCTTTTGCGTCATGCGCCGCAGCGGTTTATCCTGTTTTGCGACGACCTGAGCTTTGGGCATGATGATGCTCATTACAAATCGCTCAAGGCGGTACTGGACGGCGGGATCGAAGGTCGGCCCGATAATGTCGTGCTTTATGCGACGTCAAACCGCCGCCACCTGATGCCCCGCGATATGATTGAAAACGAACGTGGATCGGCGATCAATCCTGCCGAAGCAGTCGAGGAGAAAGTCTCCCTGTCCGATCGCTTTGGTTTGTGGCTTGGGTTCCACCCCTGCGACCAGCAGCAGTATCTTGAGATGATCCACGGCTATTGCGATGCCCACGGTGTCAGCATTGATGACGATACCCTGTACGCCGAGGCGATTGAATGGCAAGCTACGCGCGGATCCCGGTCGGGGCGCGTGGCGTGGCAGTATTTCGTGGATCTGGCGGGACGCCGGGGCGTCACGCTGTAATCCTGCTCAAAGGCTAGTTCAGGTAAGGGGTCGGATCAACGCTGTCGAACCCGTTGCGTACCTCGAAATGAACGAATGCATCGTCGCCGGCACGCAGCTTGGCGATGGATGCGCCTTTGGATACGCTGTCACCTTTGGCCACGCTGACATTGCTGACATTGGCATAGACCGTCAGCAGGTTGTCAGGATGGCGGATGACGACAATCGGGATGCCATCGGCGCTTTTGGTGATGGCGGCCACGGTCCCGCTGTCTGCCGCTTTGACGGCGGCCCCCGATGTGCCTTTGATGTTGATGCCTTCGTTCTTGCCCTTGGAGTAGGCGCGAATGATGCTGCCCTGAACAGGGGCGATCATGCGCCCGGTCGAGGTTGGCTTGGTTGTTTTGCCCACATCGGCCACGGGTTTCGTCGCGGCGGGGGCAGGTGCGCTTGCGGCTGGCGTGGGCGTTGTATCAACCGGTGGCAGGGGCTTGGCAGCACTGGGCGGGGTTGGCGTTGGCGATCCTGCCCCCGGCAGCGTGGCAGTTTGTGGCACAGGTGCCGTGCGCGCAGGGGCCGCCTGTTGTGGCACAGGGATCAGCAGATATTGGCCGTCACGGATCGAAAAATCAGCCCCGAGCCCGTTCCATTCGGCCAGCGTCGCCACGGGCACCGAATAAAGCCGCGCGATGGTAAAGGCGGTTTCGCCACGCTCCACCCGGTGGCGGATCGGTTCGCGGCCGGTTTGTTTTTGCGGATTGGGCTGTGTCGCAGGTTGCGCGGCAGGCAGGCTGCTGGTTTGCACGCCCGGCGTCTGGGGCGCACGGTTGATGGCATTGCCCGCCATAGACTGGATATCGACGGCTGCGGTGGTGATCGGCCCGGTGCCGGACGCACCTGTTGCCGGTGATGGTTCGGCGACGCGGGTGGGCAGGGCGATGATTTCGTCCTTGCGCAGCGGCACGGTGGGGTCGATGCCATTATAGCGCGCCAGACTGGCCACATCGGTGCCCACACGGTTGGCCACATCCGTCAGCGTATCGCCTCGGCGTGCAACCGCGACCTGATAATTGGGGTATGAAATCACACCGCGATTGTCCGGCTGGGGTCGGTTGGACAACGCGCTGGTCGCGGCATCGGCGGTGGAAAATCCGTCGCCGAACCCGCCGCGCATGTCTAGATCAAGAGGGGTTTCGCAGGCTGCCAGTAAGACTGCGCTGCCGCCTGCCAGAACCGTCAATCTGAAGGTCCTCAGTGCCGCTTTGTGGATCATCTGCTCGTCCTCGTATTCGGTGCCGTTTTTGGTCTTGGGTCTCCATCTCGTCCGGAGTTCCCTTCAGCTTTACAGCATTTAGCTGTCTTTGCCCAACCCTTCAAGCAAGGGAACAAACCGGACCTTGCGCAACTCGTCGTATTCCAGCCCGGTTTCGGTCTTGCGCACCCGGATCAGGTGCTGAACGGCATCGGATTGGCCTACGGGTACAACCATAATGCCGCCGACCTTGAGCTGTGCCAACAAGGGGCCGGGGGGGTCTTCGGCGGCGGCGGTCACGATGATGCGATCAAACGGGGCCTGTTCGGGCAAGCCAAAGCTGCCGTCGGCGGTGATGGCGGTGATGTTGGCCAGATCCATCGCGTCGAAAATCTCGCGGGCTTCTTGCACAAGGCGGCGGTGCCGGTCGATTGTATAGACCCTGCGCGCCAGCTTGCTAAGGATCGCGGCCTGATAGCCGGACCCGGTCCCGACCTCGAGGACTTTGTCGCGCGATGTGACCTCGAGCGCTTGGGTCATCAGGGCCACGACGGACGGCTGGCTGATGGTCTGGCCGCAGGCAATGGGCAGTGGCATGTCCTCGTAGGCGCGCGCCGCGAACAGGCCCCGAATAAAGGGTCCGCGGTCGATCTGTTCCATCGCATTCAGAATACGGGTTTCCGTCACGCCCTTGGACCGCAGCGCATAGAGAAACTGCATCTTGCGTTCGGCGTCAGTGATGTCTTCGCCGTCGTTCATGTATTGATGGCTTCAAGTGCGGCAAAGCTGTCATGGGCGGTAAAGTCTGCCCGCATTGGCGTCACGGTGATGTAGCCGTCCAGATTCAGGGCGGCGTCGGTACCGGCAGGCGTCGGGATCTGTTGGTCAGCACCTTGAATCCATAGATAACGGCGCCCGGCCGGCGAAACGTGGGGCGTCGTGGAAAAACTGGTGTCCGTCCGGATGCCCTGCGGGGCGAGGCGGATGCCTTTTACGTCGGCACCTGCCGTAGGCGGGAAGTTTACGTTATAAAACAAGCGATACCCGTTCGTATGTGCAGGCGTGGCAGCCAGAATGCGGCGGATGACATCGGTGCCATGCTCGGCAGCGGCCTCGAACGCGTCGTCAAGGGCACGGTTGGCGGGACCATAATACTGCGACATGGCGACGGCAGGGATGCCCTGAAGGGCGGCTTCCATTGCGCCCCCGATGGTGCCGGAATACATCGCATTTTCGGCAGCGTTATTGCCCCGGTTCACACCGGAGAGGACAAGATCGGGGGGCGTGTCTTTCATGGAATCGTGCAGGGCGGCAAGAACGCAATCGGCGGGGCTGCCTTCGACGGAAAACTGGTGTTTGCCGATCCGTTCAATCATCATTGGCCGGGTGTAGCTGATGCAATGGGCAACGCCGGATTGTTCATAGGCGGGGGCGACGGTCCAGACCTCGCCATCGGGGCCGGCAAGGTCGGTTGCAATGGCGTGCAGTGTTTTCAGGCCCGGTGCGTGAATGCCGTCATCGTTGGTAATCAGAATGCGCATAATATCCCCTTTTCGCCTTGATAAGGGAGGGATGTGGGCGCGGCAAGGTGGGAGCCTTCGGCGAGGATATTTTTAAGCCAGAGAAGCGGAAAGTGATGCGATAATCTTGTCAGCTTGGGTCTGGGGGCTGTGCAATGCCGTGCGGTCTTCGCCGGGGTGGAAGCGGGCGCGGGTTGCCGTGGGCATAGGGGCTGGCGTCACAATGTGGATCTTGGGGCCGATCTGGGCGGTCTCGGCTTGCCAGCTGCGCGCAAGGGCGATTTGCGCGGCTTTGGTCGCACCGTAGCTGCCAAAGAATTTGGTCGCGACGGCGGGATCGTCGAAAAACACGGCTTGGCCGGTTTGGCCAAGCAGCGGCGAGACATAGGTGATCAGCGTGGACGTGGCTGTGATGTTGGTCGCCACCGATTTGGACATGTCCTTGGCGTCGATATGATCTGTCGGGGTCAGCGGCGCGGCATGGACAGCCGCGTGCAGCCATAGATCAAGGGTGCCCCAGCGGTCAAAGATGCCCCTGCACAGCGTTGCCATGGCCGCGTCGTTTGTGATGTCCATCGGGGCAAGGGTGGCGCTTCCGCCGCGCGCCTGAATGCGGTCATCCAGTTCTTCCAACGCGCCGGTCGTCTTGGCCACGGCAATGATATGATGGCTGTCGCAAAGCGCTTCGGCGAGGGCGGCACCAAGGCCGCGGGACGCGCCGGTGATGAGGGCTGTTTTTGTCATGCTTTGCGCTTTGCCTTAGCGGGGGCGGCCCGTCAAGGGGTTAGCCCTGCGGCAGTTTCAGCGTAATGGTGCGGCTTTTGCCCGCCAGAACCAAGCTGTCGTCGCCGATTGCGGCAACGACACCATCGGGGATGGTATCGTTCAGGCGGACGCGGTGGATTGCGCCACGATTGTCGCGGATCAAGGCTCCGGGATCGGTCAGGCTGCCAAAGGTGCCGAGCAATGTGAGTTTCGGCAAAGCGGCTTGCTGGGTTGCCAAGTTTACGACCTTGGCAGGTGTCGGTGTGCCGTCAGTGGTGGTGGTCATCTGCGCCTCTTTTCGCCAGCCTCAGTGGCCTGAATTTCTGCGCTTGAGCTAGCAAAGGCGGCGAGGGGCGAAAAGATGGCAGTTCGGGGTCCGGCAAAGACTGGCTTAGAGGTCGGCAGGGGTTTGCCTGTGCCTTCCCCAAGAAGGGCGGGCGCGGGGTTGTAACCGCTGCTCGCCCTAAATTTGCCCTGATGAGGGGTGGTTCGTGTCCGACGTCTATTCGGCGGCTGGCTTCATCTCGAAGCCTTGATCAATTTGATCTGCTGGCGTCACCGGATATTCACCCGAGAAACACGCGTCGCAGTATTGCGGGCATTTCTTGTTGCGGCCTTCAGCCTCGCCCACGGCGCGATACAGGCCGTCAAGTGAGATGAACTTGAGGCTATCTACTTGCAAATGCTCTCGCATTTCTTCTTCGGACATGGTCGCGGCCAACAGCTTTTCGCGTTGTGGCGTGTCGACGCCGTAAAAGCAGGGCCATGCTGTGGGGGGCGATGCGATGCGGAAATGCACCTCTTTTGCGCCAGCATCCAAGATCATTTCCTTGATCTTGCGGCTGGTCGTGCCCCGCACGACCGAATCGTCCACAAGAATGACCCGTTTGCCCTTGATGAGCGCACGGTTGACGTTCAGCTTGAGACGCACGCCCATATTGCGGATCTGTTCGGTGGGTTCAATAAACGTCCGGCCCATGTACTGGTTGCGGATGATCCCCATGGCATAGGGAATGCCCGATTCGAGGCTGAAACCAATGGCCGCAGGTGTGCCGCTGTCAGGCACAGGGCAGACCAGATCTGCATCCACGGGGCTTTCCTTGGCCAATTCACGACCGATCGCCTCGCGGGTTTCATAGACGGATCTGCCACCAAGGATGCTGTCGGGGCGGCTGAAATAGACGTGTTCAAAGATACAGAATCGCGAGGGCACGCGGCGGAACGGGAAATGGCTTTCAATGCCCTTGGCAGTGATGACGACCATTTCACCCGGTTCGATTTCGCGCACGAATTCGGCACCGATGATATCAAGCGCACAGGTTTCAGAGCTTAGCGCCCAGCCGTCGCCGACCTTGCCCAGAACCAGCGGGCGCACACCCAACGGATCGCGTACGCCGATCAGCTTGGTGCGGGTCATGGCGACGATGGAAAACGCGCCCTCGACCCGGCGCAGGGCGTCTTCCATGCGTTCGGGAATGTTGCGTTGCAACGACCGCGCCATCAGGTGGATGATACATTCGCTGTCTGATGAGGATTGGAAGATCGAGCCGCGTTCAATCAGTTCGCGGCGCAGGGCGTTGGCATTAGTGATATTGCCGTTATGCGCAATCGCGGCACCACCCATGGCGAATTCGCCAAAAAACGGTTGCACGTCGCGGATCGCGGTCTGGCCTTTGCTGCCGGATGTGGAATAGCGCACATGGCCGATGGCCAATTCGCCGGGCAAGGTTTCCATGATCTTTTGCGAGGTAAAGTTGTCGCGCACATAGCCAAAGCGGCGGGCGGACTGGAAGCCATCTGTGGGGTCATAGCTGACGATGCCGCCGGCCTCTTGGCCGCGGTGTTGCAGCGCGTGCAGCCCGAGGGCGACAAAGTTCGATGCGTCGGCCACACCGACGACGCCGAAAACCCCGCATTCTTCTTTGAGTTTATCGCCGTCATCGGCGTCTCGCAGGTACGAGCTATCAAAAGGATGTGCGGGGGGCATGATCTTGGACAACGGGGAAGCTCCGATTCCGGGGAAGAAGACAGGGTCTGTTTAGGCCGTTGTGTTTGGCTTGTCACCCCGCTGTCACATTTAGAAACGCTGAATGTTAACGCAAGGGCACAAAAAGAAGAAAGGGCCGCCCTTGGCAAAGGACGGCCCCAAAGGTCAATTCTGAGGTTTGTTTAGGATGGGACGTCGCAGGCCCCGACAAGCGCCTCATAGCGGGTGGTGATCCAGCCCAGTGCCGCTTCGGGGTTTTGTTCTTCGATCCGGTCGGTAAAGCGGCCAAAAACCTGCGCCGCGCGGCTGTCATCCACCATGGTAAAAGTCTGGTCGGTAATGACGGTGTTATAAACGAAAAACGCGATGATCACCAACAAGATACCGCGGGCGACACCGAACAAGAAGCCCAGCCCTTGATCCAACCCGCCTAGGACGGACCGTTGCACCAGCGACGAAAACAGCGGCGTGAACAGCGATACTACGATTAAAGCCACTGCAAATACAATTGCAAAGGCTCCGATGACCGAAAGTTCGCAGCTGTCTGCCAGAAATTCACCGACAACCGGGATTTCCGACACCAACGGTTCAACCTGCGGCGCAAACAAAAACGCCAGCACAGCAGCGGCGATCCAGCCAACAATGGCCATCAATTCACGTACCAGACCGCGCCCATAGGCCAGAAGTGCAGACATGACTATGACAAGCGCCACAACCCCGTCAATAATGGTAAAGCCTTCCATGATCGTCTTGCCTTCCTAGTGGGGGCCGTCAGCCAGCCCCGAAAATTTCGCCCACAAATCCGGTTAGATCGCTCATTGTATTTAGCGTGATGCCGTTCTTGCTTACGGGTTTGCCCCCAGCGGGCGCAATGGCGCTGGTAAAACCAAGTTTCTGCGCTTCTTTCAACCTATTTTCGGTCTGGGTGGCCGGTCTTAGGGCACCCGATAGGCTAATTTCGCCAAAAACAACGGTTTCAGCGGGCAATGCCACGTCTTCGCGCGCACTTAGCAAGGCGGCGGCAACGGCCAGATCGGCGGCAGGTTCCGAGATTTTCATGCCGCCTGCGACGTTCAAATAGACATCAAGCCCGGCAAAAGGGATGCCGCAGCGGGCCTCGAGAACGGCGAGGATCATCGCCAGCCGCCCGCCATCCCAGCCCACCACGGTGCGCCGCGCTTGGGAATGGGGCGATGGGGCAACAAGTGCCTGCAATTCGCACAGCACTGGCCGCGTCCCTTCGATGCCCGCAAACACCACCGATCCTGCGGCAGGTTCGCCACGTTCAGACAGGAAATGCGCTGACGGGTTGGTGACTTCGGCCAGCCCTTGGCCAGTCATTTCGAACACGCCGATTTCATCTGCGGGGCCAAAGCGGTTTTTGACGGCGCGCAGGATGCGAAACTGGTGGCCGCGTTCGCCTTCGAAATAGAGTACCGTATCGACCATATGTTCGACGACGCGGGGGCCTGCGATTTGACCGTCTTTGGTGACATGGCCCACCAAGATCACCGAAACACCGGTGCGTTTGGCAAAACTGGTCAACTCATGCGCCGATGCTCGGACCTGAGACACCGACCCCGGCGCGCTTTCGACGTTATCGGCCCACATTGTCTGGATCGAATCGATGATGGCCAGATCGGGGCGTTCGGCCTCGAGGGTTGTCAGGATGTCGCGCAGGTTGGTTTCAGCGGCCAGTTTGACCGGCGCATCGGCCAGCCCCAGACGTTGGGCACGCATACGCACCTGAGCCGAGGCCTCTTCGCCACTGACGTAGATGGTTTTCAGACCGCTGCGGGCAAAATGCGCTGCTGCTTGTAACAACAATGTTGATTTCCCGATGCCGGGATCGCCGCCCACCAGAATGGCCGATGCCGCCACCAGACCGCCGCCCAAGACGCGGTCAAGTTCGGCAATGCCGGATTGGCTGCGCGGGGGCGGGGCTTCCTTGGTGCTTAGATCGGTCAGGACCATCGCTGACCCGCGCTTGGCCCCCAAAGATTTGCTGGGCGGGCCCGCCGATATGCCTTTGTCTTGCTGGATCGTGTTCCATTCGCCGCAACCGTCGCAGCGACCGGACCACTTGTTATAGCTGGCACCGCAGGAGGTGCACGAGAATGTAACGGGAGCTTTTGCCATGCGCCTTTCTGGCCGAGTGCGCAGGCGAGGTCAAAGCAAAAGCGACGATGCTGTCATCGTCTGCCGCGAGGGCAGCGTGCGAGGTACAGACATGGGGCAGAGCCCTAGGGCGTTGGCCCAATATTTTGCAGGTTCTGCTGCGTTTTCCAGCTGATCCAAAGGGAGGCGAGGATACAGGCGGTAAAAAGGTAGAGGCCCCAAGCCACTTCGACCCGCCCAATGCCGATGCCTTTGGCGATCGTGACGTAAACTGCGATCAGGAAGATATCTGCCATGGCAAGCTTGCCGATGATCGCAAGGGCCGACATCGTGCGGGGGCCAAGCAGGTCGAACTGGACCAAGGTGATGCCGACGGTTTTGAGCATTGGGGCCACCAGCGCAAAAAGGGTAACCACCAACGCCAGGAATATGTCAGACGCCCAAAGCGATTGCAGGCCGCTGAGAACCGAGATTTCGGTGAGTCCGAAAAGCGGCAACAGACCCGCGCGCAGCAGTGGTGCGGCCCAGGCGATGGGGTAGAGGATTATGAGAGACAGGTTCAAGGCGCGCAACATGGGCGCTGTTTAAGGCAGGCGGCGCTGGCGCGCCATTTGATATTTGCGATTTGCTGGGCGCAAACCGGGGCCTTCGGCGAGGATATTTAAGAGCCAGAGAAGAGGAAGGCGTTGAGTTTGGTGTCGTTCGATCCGGGCAGATCGGCGGGGGTGCCTTGCCAGCGGAGTGTACCTGCATCCAGCAGCGCGATGTGGTCGGCGATGGTGTGCAGGGTCGTCATGTCATGGGTGATGGTGAGGGTGGTTGCCCCGGTTTCCGCCACGAGGTCGCGGATCAGATCGTTGATGGCGCGGGCCATGATCGGGTCGAGGCCTGTGGTCGGTTCGTCGAAGAACAGGATTTTCGGATCAGTGGCGATGGCCCGGGCGAGGCCTGCGCGCTTTTGCATGCCGCCCGACAGCATTGCGGGCAGGCGGTCGGCTACATCCGCGTCAAGACCGACGCGGGCGAGTTTTTCAAGTGCTATGGCGCGGGCCTGTGATTTTGGCATCTGGCGCAGCAGACGAAACGCGACATTTTGCCAGATGGGTAGGCTGTCGAAAAGCGCGGCCCCTTGGAACAACATGCCGAAATCATTCAGGAAAGCGGCGCGGTCAAGGGGGCGGCTGTCTTGCATTATGGTCCCGCTGTCTGGTGTGACGAGGCCAAGTATTGATTTCATCAGCACCGATTTTCCGCTGCCCGATGTGCCGATCACGACGGTTGATTTACCCTTGGGCAGGGTCAGCGTGACGCCGCGCAGGACGGGGGTGCCACCAAAGGATTTATGGATATTTGTAAGCGTGATCATAGGGCGAATATCACCGCTGTCAGGATGAAGTTGGCGGCAAGGATCAGAATGGCTGCGGCTTCGACTGCGGATTTTGTGGCGCGGCCCACGCCGCGTGCGCCGCGCCCTGCATGAAGACCGAAATAGCAGCCCATGAGTGCCGCGATCAGGCCAAAGGCAGTGCCTTTGACCAGAGAGGACGCGATATCCAGTGGTTCGAGGAAATTCACGGTATTGCGCAGATAGGCACCGGGGCTGAAGCCCAGCGATCCTGTCGCGACGAAATAGCCGCCCATGATGCCGATGACATCGCCCACGGCCACCAGCAACGGCACGACCAGTAGCGCGGCGAGTACGCGCGGCACTGTCAGATAGCGCAGCGGGTCGGTGGATAGGGTGATCAGGGCATCAATCTGTTCGGTGACCTTCATCGTGGCGATTTCGGCGGCGATGGCTGCGGTCACACGGGCGGCGACCATCAGCCCCACCAACACGGGGCCAAGTTCACGGACCATGCCGATGGCGACGATTTGGGGCACGACGGCTTCGGCGTTGAACCGCGCGCCACCGGCATAGATCTGCATCACCAATGCACCGCCGGTAAACAGCGCTGTCAGACCGACCACCGGCAGCGAAAGCCAGCCGATTTGCACCAACGCACTGCCGAACTGGCCCGCATAAAACGGGGGGCGAAAGATGTGCACCAGTGCAGAGCAGGCAAAAAGAGCAACGCCGCCGATCGTGGCAAGAGCGGCCAGGGTCAAACGCCCGAGGGCCGCAAGGAGCTTCATTCCAGATAGTCCCGGTCGTAACGCGCCCCCAGCGAGGTTAGGATTTCATAGCCGATAGTGCCAGCAAATCCTGCAACTGTGTCAACCGATTGATGCTCCCCGAGCAGTTGCAGGTGGGTGGGAGTGTCGGGCAGAGCCGTGATGTCAACGGTGATCAGATCCATTGAGACACGCCCGACAACAGGCACTTTCTTGCCGTTATGGGTCATGGTTGCGCCATTTCCCATCGCGCGGATCAAACCGTCAGCATAGCCGCCAGACACCGTTGCAATGCGCGAGGGGCGCGGTGCGATCCAGCCACAGGCATAGCCGACAGAGCCGCCAGCAGGCACTTCGCGGATTTGGACCACGGGCAGGTCCAGCGTGACCACCGGCTGTGCATCGGCGAAAGGTAGCCCGCCATAAAGGCCGACGCCGGGGCGGGTCAGGTCAAAATGATAGTCGGTGCCCAGCAAAATGCCCCCTGTCGCGCCTAGCGAAAGCGGGATTTTCAGACCTGCCGTCATCTCGCGAAAGGAATTCAGCTGCGCCGCGTTCATCTTGTGATCCGGTTCATCGGCGCAGGCCAGATGCGAGATAATGAGCTTTGGGTTTTGGCTAAGGGCGATGTCGCGCAGGGCAGCCCATTCGGCGGGGTCCATGCCAAGGCGGTTCATGCCGCTGTTCAGTTGCAGGCCAAACGGATGGCCGGGCAGGGTTTCGACATGTCCGATCAGCTGGTCTACGGAATTTATCATCGGGGTCAGTTGCGCCGATTTGATCTTTTCGGCGTCGCCGGGCATGTGACCCGCAAAGACATTGATTGCGGGGCCGGGGCCGAGCACGCGGCGCAGGGCCACGCCTTCTTTGGCGATGGCCACAAAAAACTGCCGCGCGCCTGCCTGCGCCAAAGCGGGGGCGACACGGTCAATGCCCAGCCCGTAAGCGTCGGCTTTGACCACGGCACCGGTCTGGCTTTGGGACATGCGGTTCAGCATGTGCCAATTGGCGGCAATCGCGTGCAGGTCGATGGTAAGTGTTGCTGTTGTCATGGGGGCTGTTTTGACAGGATGGCGGCGCAGGTCAATGGGCTGGGGCATCACTGTTCTGAGAAATTTGCGCAGAATCGAGGTTAGGAGTTTGCCGCGCAGGGCAATCGGACGGTATTTCGGCGGGGCCTGCTGTCAGCGTGATCACATCAATGTGGTCAGACATAAAAATGCAATGCAACCCGGTGTAGGATCACCGCAGAAAACAGGGCTGCGTGGCTGTTGGATTATGCGCAGTCTCTGCGAGGGTTTTGAATGTGCCGCAACGACAGTTTCGCGTTTTACTTGCAAGGTGGGCTGAACACGGTAGCTTGAGCCTGACAAAAGTCAGGGTGCGAAAACGTGCTCGATTAAACGGGAGGAGAACCGAAGTTGACCCAGATATACAAAATTACGCCGGTGCTGGCGGTTGTTGCAGGCTTTGCCGCGCCGATGGTTTTGGCTGAAAACCGGATTGATACGCAATTGCCGAATGCCCCAGAGATGGCAGCGTATGGTGATATGGCCGTCGGTGTCCGGCAGATTGAACTGGTGCATGTTGACCAGATTGACATCCTGTCCATCGACCCCGAAGCACCCAAGCCGGAAACGATGCCGACATATGACCGCCCCTTGACGGTCGAAGTCTGGTATCCTGCTGCCGACGGTGCCAGCGGTGATACTGAATTCAAGGCATTCCTGCGCGATGGTACCACCGAGGTGACGGTGAACGGTCAGGCCATGCGCGATGCAGACCCTGCAACCGGCACGGCCTATCCGTTGGTGATTGTGTCACACGGCTATCCGGGCAACCGCTTTTTGATGTCGCATCTGGCTGAAAACATCGCCTCGAAGGGCTATGTTGTCGCGTCCATTGACCACACGGATTCGACATACCGCACACAGGCGGCATTCGGGTCGACATTGGTGAACCGGTCTTTGGATCAGCTGTACGTGCTGGATGAAATGGCGCGGCTGTCGGGCGATGGGGAATCGTTTCTTAACGGGTTGGTCAATGCCGATACCGCCGGCATCGTTGGCTATTCGATGGGCGGCTACGGGGCCGTCATCACCGCGGGCGGCGGCGTGACCGAAGCATCTGTCGCCTATTCCTGGGGCGCACCGCATGGGACATTGGCGATCCACCAAGCGGGGTCAGACACCCATAACGCGCTGCCTGATCCGCGCATCAAAACCGCCGTTGCCATCGGCCCCTGGGGCATGAACACCGGCTTTTGGGATGCCGACGGGCTAAGCGGTATCAAAATTCCGATGCTGTTCATGGCGGGGTCGCAAGACATGACATCGCTTTACGAAAAAGGGGTGCGCGCGATCTGGGAAAACGCCAGCGGTACCAATCGCAGCTTTTTGACCTTTGAAAATGCCGGCCACAATGCGGCAGCTCCGATGCCGGCCCCTGCGGAATCATTCCGCGATGATGAACGGCTGGGGTTCAACGTATCGGCGCACTATACGGACCCGGTGTGGAATCAGGCGCGTATGAACAACATCGCCCAACATTTCGTAAGCGCATGGATGGATTTGTACCTCAAGGGGAACGAGACGGCGGGTGAATACCTTGATCTGGTCGAGAATTCCAATGGTGGCGTCTGGTCAATGAACGAAGACGGCACGCCCAAAGAAGATCACAGCTATTGGAAAGGGTTCGCTAAGGATTCGGCCAAAGGGCTGCGGTTCGAGGTTAAAGCGCCCGAGTAATCCGGGCAGAAGACGACAAAGAAAAGGCGGGCGGATCACATATGATCTGCCCGCCTTTTACGTTTACGCTGCGCAGCCCTGCTTGGGCTGGCCTTAAAATTCCTGATCGTTGTCGTTGCTTTGCCATGGCTTCACAAGGTTGCCAAAGCGGGTAAAGCGCCCCTCAAAGCTGAGATCGACCGTGCCAATCGGCCCGTGACGCTGCTTGCCAATCACAACTTCGGCGCGGCCATGCAGGCGCTCCATCTCTTCTTGCCACAGCGCCATCTTGTCCAGTTCGTGATCACCGGGCTTTTCACGCTCTTTGTAATACTCTTCGCGGAACACGAACATCACGACGTCGGCGTCCTGTTCGATCGAACCTGATTCGCGCAAATCCGACAACTGCGGGCGCTTGTCTTCGCGGTTCTCCACCTGACGCGACAGCTGGGACAGGGCGATGACGGGGATATGAAGCTCTTTGGCGATGGCCTTGAGACCCATGGTGATTTCCGAGATTTCGTTTACCCGGTTTTCGTTTTTGCCGGTGCCGCGCACCAGCTGCAAATAGTCGATGATCAACAGGTCCAAACCGTGGGTCCGTTTCAGGCGGCGCGCGCGGGCGGAAAGCTGGCTGATCGGCAGGGCAGGCGTGTCATCGATATACAGCGGGCAGGCCTCAAGCGCCTTGGCGGCATCCACGAAACGGCGGAATTCGGTCTCGGTCATGTCACCCGACCGGATTTGCTGCGACGGAATCTCGGCGGCTTCCGACAGGATCCGCGCAGCCAATTGTTCGGCGCTCATCTCGAGGCTGTAAAACCCTACGACGCCGCCATCCACAGCACCTTCGGTGCCGTCATGCAGGGTGCCACGGCGATAGGCCTTGGCGACGTTATACGCGATGTTCGTCGCAAGCGAGGTTTTCCCCATCGACGGGCGCCCCGCAAGGATCAAAAGGTCAGACGGGTGCAAGCCACCCAGCTTTTTATCCATGTCGATCAGTCCGGTGGATACACCCGACAACCCGCCATCGCGCTGATAGGCGGCGTTGGCGACATTAACCGCATCCGTTACCGCCTTGAGAAAGCTTTGAAATCCGCTTTCAGTCTGGCCTTGCTCGGCCAGTTTGTATAGCTGCTGTTCGGCTTCGACGATCTGCTCGCGCGGTTCGGATGCCACATCGACCTGTGCGGCCTTAGCAGAAATATCGCGCCCCAGTTGGATCAGATCGCGGCGCACCGCCAGATCATAGATCATCTGCGCATAGTCACGCACGGCAAATGCACTGATCGCAGCACCGGCAAGCCGCACCAGATAGGCAGGCCCGCCCAACTCCTTCAGGCCCTCGTCATCCTCCATGAACGCCTTAAGTGTGACGGGCGAGGCAAGGTTGTTCTTGGCAATCCGGGCGCTGGCAATCTCGAAAATCCGGGCATGAACCGGGTCATAAAAATGCTTGGGCCCGATGATCGACGCCACGCGGTCGTAGATATCATTGTTGGTCAGGATCGCGCCCAAAAGCTGCTGTTCGGCCTCGATGGAATGGGGCATGCTCTCTGCCGCCTGAACCGTCAGTTGATTGCCGTTGATGCTGGAAATCTCGTTCATCGACCCTGTGCCCCACTATTACATTACCCCGGACTTTCACATAACCGAGGTGTCAGGCATCGTGCAAATTGTATAAGCTGTGGATAACCTGAAATCAGCGCTAGCATACTGCATATCGTGTCTCATTGCACGGCAAATCACCAGATGCTGTAAGTCTGTCAGGTTGTTTTTCGGGCGTCCTGCCATTCTTTCGGCGCGTTCAGAAACGCCTCGACCTCGCTCAGGGTGGCCGCGTCAAACGCGCCTTGGGCTTTGGCTTCTGCCAGAACATCCCACCAGGTACATAGGCTGTGCAGGCTAACCCCATGGTCGCCCAAGGTCTTTTCAGTCTGTGGAAAAATCCCGTAGTAGAAAATCACCGCCGTGTGCGCGCACGTGGCCCCTGTTTCACGAATCGCGTCAACGAAACTGATTTTTGAACCGCCATCGGTGGTCAGATCCTCAACCAGCAACACGCGCTGACCTTCGGTCATTTCGCCTTCAATCCGCGCGTTACGGCCGTACCCTTTGGGCTTTTTGCGCACATAGGTCATCGGCAGCGCCATGCGCTCTGCCACCATCGCGGCAAAGGGAATGCCCGCGGTTTCACCGCCAGCAATGTTATCAAACGCCTCGAACCCCGCGTTGCGCATGACGGTGACGGTCAAGAAATCCATCAAAGTCGCGCGGATCCGCGGATAGCTGATCAGTTTGCGGCAATCGATGTAGGTGGGGCTTGGCAGGCCGGACGCCAGCGTAAATGGCTCGGTTGCATTGAAATGCACGGCCTTGATCTCCAACAGCATGCGGGCGGTCAGGCGCGCCATTTCGGTCGAGTCGGGATAGCTGGTGGGGATCATCTGATTTCGTCCTTTTTGTCCAAGCCTTTGGCTTCTCTGGCTTTCAAATATCCTCGCCGAAGGCATAAAGTCTATGCCACTTGCCCATCAATCTGCGCTGACGCTCCAGTTTAGTGGCATCATAGGGTCAAATATCGTCACTGGCCCCTCGGGCGTGTCGATATGCGCGGGAAAGCTGGCCGGTGTGCGGCTAAGCGTGAGAGTCGCATCGTTCACGGGCAGTCCATAAAACGCAGGGCCGTTCAGCGAACTGAATTCCTCAAGATGCTCTAGCGCGCCGTCTTGTTCGAACACTTCCGCCAAGATCGACATTGTATTGGGCGCGGTAAAGCAACCCGCACAACCGCAGGGCAGCAATTTATTCGCATCGGTGTGCGGTGCCGAATCTGTCCCGAGGAAAAACCGCGCATCACCTGAGGTTGCCGCTTTGCGCAGCGCCAGACGGTGGGTCTCGCGTTTGGCAACCGGCAGGCAATAATAATGCGGTTTTATCCCCCCGGCCAGAATGTGGTTCCGGTTGATCACAAGGTGATGCGTGGTGATCGTGGCCGCCAGATTGCTGTCGGCAGAGCGCACATAATCAGCGGCATCAGCTGTCGTGATATGTTCCATCACCACTTTCAGGCCCTGATGACGTTTGCGGATCGGGTCCATCACGCGCTCGATAAAGACGGCTTCGCGATCGAAAATATCCACCTGTGGGTCGGTGACTTCGCCGTGTGTGCACAGGGGCAAGCCGATCTCGGCCATGCGCTCCAACACGGGCGCAACCTTGTCGAAATTCGACACGCCGCTGGCAGAATTGGTGGTGGCACCGGCGGGATAAAGCTTGACCGCTTTTACCAATCCGCTGGCATGTGCAGCGGCGACATCGTCCGGATCGGTGTCTTCGGTCAGATACAATGTCATCAGCGGGGTGAAATCCACACCGTCCGGCAAAGCTGCCAAAATCCGGTCGCGGTAGGCGGCGGCATCTGCCCCGCGCACCACTGGTGGCACGAGGTTCGGCATGATGATCGCACGGGAAAAATGCGCAGCGGTATATGGCAAAACAGCACGCAGCATGTCGCCATCGCGCAAGTGCAGGTGCCAGTCATCGGGACGTCGAAGCGTGAGGGTCTGTGTCATGGCCTGTGTGCTAGCACAGGGCCAGGATCGGCGCTAGGGGGCGGCTTTCTTTAGCTGTTCGTCGGGGGCAATATCGTCGGCAACTGGGTCTTCGCCCTTTTTGGCTTCGGCTGCAGCCAACTGCATCTCTGCCTCGATCAGCTTTTGTTTGCGTACGAAGCGGGGCGCAGGCATCCGGGCGTTCACATAGCGGCACAGATGCAAGATCAGCTGTGTGCGGTCATCCGCTTCAAGCGTGACCAGAAGCGCTTTCAAATAATTGCGATGATCCCGCCGCGAACGGAACAATTCTGCAAAACTCAAGGTATCCAGCGTGCCTTCTACGGCAAGGTTCAACAAGGTCTCTAACTGGTCAAGCTGAAGCAATTCCGACTGCAAAGCCACGCCCATGTGGCGCATCCGCAGCTTGGTGACATTGGGGCGCGTGAACAGGCTGGCATGCATCGCGTCCAGTGCCACCTTGGGGTCATACAACACGAAAGCAGCTTCGGCGGCGTCCAGCATGTCGGGCGCATACCCATAGCGCGTCGAAAAATCGGTGCGGCGCATTTCTTTGAAACGGTCATCCCATTCCGCAATTCTGGGATCAAGCGTGGCTTGGGGTTGTATCGCGACAACCCACGCGCCGGGTGCGGCAACCGAATAGGCCGCTGCAGCATAGCCCGCAGGCCCCGCGCCGTAAAACACAACCTTTTCGAATTCATCAAAGAACCCGTCGTCAATCAACCGGTCAAAACACGCATAGACCGCTGGATCCCTAAACCATGTATCACCTTCCGACGCGATACACAGGTTGGACCAGCCATAGTTGCGCACCAAATCCCACCCCAAGGGCTGCGAAAGGCTCGACAATGCGCGCATGCCATTCACGGTCTCAAAGGTGACCAACAGCGTCGGGCTGCGTTCGACAAAAACGGCGTGGTGCTTGTTGCCAAGATCCTGAAAAAATCCGTCCTCTTCGGCTATTTCCGCGATGGCCAACAGCCATTCGTCCTTGGCCAGACCCGCCAAAGATGTGTCGATCGTAAAAGGTGCATCGATCATGGTCGTGTCCTCAATGGTTTTTCGCACGATTTCAACGCGCCTTTTGTCTGTGTTAACTGTGTAATGCGGCAAAAATACGGAAATTAGATGCGCATTTAAAGCGCAGTGTCGGATAACCTGTTGAACAAAGGTGGACCCTCGGCCAAATTATCGCAAAATCGACCCGCCAAAAGGCCACCGGCCTTGACCGCGCGGGATCAGGGTGCACCTTTGCATCTTAGCAAAGGCGCACCAAAGATGCGCAAGAGGGGGGACCGCCATGAACGACCTATCATCGATCGATGCCGTACAAGCAATGCTGGAAGGCCAAGGCTATATCTGCGGGCGCGCTTTGGGCACGGTTGTGTTTCTCAGCCTGACCCTTGGCCGCCCGCTTTTCCTTGAGGGCGAAGCAGGCGTCGGCAAAACCGAAATCGCCAAGGCGCTTGCCGCCGGGTTGAACCGCAAGCTGATCCGCTTGCAATGTTACGAAGGGCTTGATGCGTCCTCGGCGGTCTATGAATGGAACTTTCCCGCCCAAATGGTGGCGATCCGCACGGCAGAAGCGGCAGGCGATACATCCCGCAAGGCGCTCACCACCGAATTGTTCAGCGATGATTTCCTCATCGAACGCCCGCTGCTCGAGGCAATGCGCCCGGATGAGCGTGGTGCGCCGATCCTGCTCATCGACGAACTTGACCGCACCGATGCTCCGTTCGAGGCATTTTTGCTCGAAGCGCTCAGCGATTTTCAGGTGACGATCCCCGAACTGGGCACCATCAAAGCACCCGAACCGCCCATCGTGATCCTGACCTCGAACCGCACCCGCGAAGTCCACGACGCGCTCAAGCGTCGCTGCCTATACCACTGGGTAGACTACCCCGATTTTGACCGCGAGATGGAAATCCTTTCCGCCCGCGCCCCCGAAGCCTCGGAATCTCTCAGCCGTGAAGTGGTCGCCTTTGTCCAGCAGTTGCGCACCGAAGACCTGTTCAAAAAACCCGGTGTCGCCGAAACCATCGATTGGGCCAAATGCCTGCTTGCCCTCGATGTCATCAACCTCAGCCCTGAAGTCATCGCAGACACCCTTGGGGCAATTTTGAAATACCAAGACGATATCGCCAAACTGCAAGGCTCCGAAGCAAAGCGCATCTTGGATCAGGCCAAAGCATCTCTGGACCCCGCGCAATGACCCACCCCGTTATTCCAAATGGAACAAAATCCTTGGGGGCATGGGGGCAGACAGCCCCCATGACATAAAAGGCACAATGGAACATCTGCCCTTAGAACTCCCCGATAACCCGAAACTTGCGGGGAATATCACCCATTTCGCCCGTGCCCTGCGGCGCGCCGGCCTGCCCATCGGGCCGGGCCGGGTGATCGACGCCATTCGCGCGGTCGAGGCGGCAGGTTTTACCGACAAGGTCGATTTCTACTGGACACTGCACGCCTGTTTTGTGAACCGACCCGAACATCGGACGGTCTTTGCACAGCTTTTCAGGCTGTATTGGCGCGACCCGCGGTATCTTGAGCATATGATGGCGGCAATGCTGCCCGCCATCCGCGGCGTGCAAGAAGAACGCCCAGCCCAAGCCGCCGAAAAACGCGCGGCCGAGGCGCTATTGGACGGGGCAGAGGACCCGAACAAGGACAGTGCTGAAGAAAAAGAACCCGAAGAGACGCTGATTGAGGTCGACGCCAGCTTGACCATGTCTGCGCAAGAACGTCTGCGCAGTCTGGATTTCGAACAGATGAGCCTTGCCGAAATGGCGCAGGCGAAACGGATGCTTGCAAAGCTGAGCTTGCCGGTGAAACCCATGCCTTCGCGGCGGCGTATGACCGCATCGAATGGACGCATCGATGTGCAAAAAACCATGCGCGCCGCCCTGCGGCGCGGCGGCGAGATGGACAGGCTGATGCTGAAAAAGCCCCGCCCGCGCTATCCCAATCTGGTGGTGCTTTGCGATATTTCCGGTTCGATGAGCCAATATTCCCGCACGGTTTTGCATTTCCTGCATGCGGTCAGCAACGCCAAGGGTGCGGGTTGGGCAAAGGTGCACGCCTTCACCTTTGGCACGCAACTGACAAATATTACCCGCCATTTGGCGACCCGCGATGTGGATGCTGCCCTCAAGGCTGCTGGCGCACAGGCGCAAGACTGGGAAGGCGGCACCCGGATCGGGTCCTGCATCGAGGCGTTTAACCGCGACTGGTCGCGGCGTGTGATGGGACAGGGCGCAGTGGTGTTGCTGATCACCGATGGGCTGGACCGTGACAACCCCGACGATCTTGCGCGGCATATGCAGCGCTTGCACCTGACGGCGCGGCGGCTGATCTGGCTTAATCCGCTTTTGCGTTGGGACGGTTTTGCGCCAAAGGCGGCGGGCATCCGCGCGATGCTGCCGCATGTGGACAGCTTTCGCGCGGGCCATTCAATCGCGTCGCTCGAAGAGCTGGCGCAGGTGATTTCCCGCCCCGATGACACGGGCGAGAAAACGCGGCTTATGGGCCTGTTGGATTAGGCGAATGCCTCTGCAAAGGCACCGCGGTAGCTTGCGCTAAGGTCGGCCAGCGGTGCGGTGATCCCGCCAAAGCTGACCTGATCGCCCCCGAATTTCCCGACGCTTTCAAGATGAAGCCCCGCGTTGGCGGCCGCAATCATTAGCGCTTCGGCCTGATCAAAGTTGCAGGCGATCAAATAGCGCGCCTGATCTTCGCCAAACAATGTGGGCGTGTCAGCGGCATCCAGTGTCACGCCGACCCCGGCAGCGTCGGCCAGTTCGAATGCGGCCAGCGCGAGGCCGCCGTCGGACAGATCGGTGCAGGCTTTGATCATCTCGCGGTTGTCGCGGATAAACGTGCCGTGGGCTTTCTCGGCTGCCAGATCAACGGTTGGCGCGTCGCCATCGCGGCGGTTGAACACTTCCAGCAGCAGCGCAGATTGCCCCAGATGCCCTGTGGTGGCTCCCAGTACCAGTGCCACATGACCGTCGCGCACATCTTTGCCAATGATCTGGTCGGTGTGGGTCAAAAGACCTACTGCGCCGATGGTGGGCGTGGGCAGAATGCCTTTGCCGTCGGTCTCGTTATAAAGCGATACGTTGCCTGACACGATGGGCATGTCCAGCGCCGACACCGCTTCGCTGATGCCTTTGATGGCGCAGACGAACTGGCCCATAATCTCGGGCTTTTCTGGATTGCCAAAGTTCATGTTGTCAGTTGTCGCCAAGGGCAAGGCCCCAACGGCACAAAGGTTGCGGTAGGCTTCGGCGACGGCCTGTTTGCCGCCCTCAAAGGGGTTGGCCTTGACGTAGCGCGGCGTCACATCCGAGGTGAAGGCGATTGCCTTGTCAGTGCCGTGCACGCGTACGATGCCCGATCCCAGACCGGGTGTGCGGGCGCTGTCGCCCATGACCATGGTGTCGTATTGTTCGTAGACCCATGCCTTGGAGGCGTAGTTGGGGCTGGCAAGCAGGGCCTGCAGGCCGTCGATCGGATCAATGCCCGGTACGTCCGACAAGGGTTCTGCCGCGGGGGTTTCCACCCAAGGGCGGTCGTATTCGGGGGCGTTGCCAGATAGCGCTTTCAGCGGCAGGTCGGCTTTGATCTCGCCGTGGTGGACGATCAGGAAACGATCTTCGGCGATTGTTTCACCAACGATGGCAAAATCAAGGTCCCATTTGTCGAACACGGCTTTGGCTTCGGCCTCAAGTTCGGGACGCAAAACCATGAGCATGCGTTCCTGAGATTCCGAGAGCATCATTTCATAGGCGGTCATGGCGGTTTCGCGGGTCGGGACCTTTTCAAGGTCCAGACGCACACCAAGGTTGCCTTTGTCGCCCATTTCCACGGCGGAACAGGTCAGACCCGCTGCACCCATGTCCTGGATCGAGATCACGGCACCGGTGGCCATCAGCTCAAGCGTGGCTTCCATCAGGCGCTTTTCCGTAAAGGGGTCACCAACCTGCACGGTGGGGCGCTTGTCTTCGATGGTGTCATCAAATTCGGCTGAAGCCATTGTCGCACCGCCAACACCGTCGCGGCCGGTTTTGGCCCCAAGGTACACAACAGGCATCCCGACACCCGAGGCTGCGGAATAAAAAATCTTGTCCGTATCGGCCAGACCGGCGGCAAACGCATTTACAAGGCAGTTGCCATCATAGGCGGTGTCAAAACGGACCTCGCCCCCGACAGTTGGCACGCCAAAGCAGTTGCCGTAGCCACCAACGCCCGCGACCACACCATGCACCAACTGGCGCGTCTTGTGGTGATCTGGTGATCCAAAGCTAAGCGAGTTCATCGCCGCAATAGGCCGCGCGCCCATGGTAAAGACATCACGCAAAATGCCACCAACGCCGGTGGCCGCCCCTTGATAGGGTTCGATGTAGGACGGGTGGTTGTGGCTTTCCATCTTGAAAACCAATGCCTGACCGTCGCCAATATCGACGATCCCTGCGTTTTCGCCCGGCCCGCAAATGACCTGAGGTCCTTCGGTGGGTAAGGTGCGCAACCATTTCTTGGAGGATTTGTACGAACAGTGTTCGTTCCACATCGCCGAGAAGATGCCAAGCTCGGTAAAGCTGGGTTCGCGCCCGATGATGTCTAGGATGCGCTGGTATTCATCAGCGTTGATACCGTGGCTGGCGATAAGTTCTTGCGTGATAGCTGGTTCGGTCATGGTGTGGATATCCCCTTGGCAGATATGGCGGTACTCTTAGAGGAAGGCTGACGCGGGGAAAAGGCCAAAGGACATCTGAGCTATGGCCAAAAAAAAGGCCGAGCATGAAGCTCGGCCAAGTCCAACAGGGAGGTATGAAGTGACAGCCCGAGGGCGTCCGTCTTCATGATGCTGAATTAGGCGGCAGTTCTGCCCATTTCAAGGCAGGAATGAGTTTTTTAAGGCATGTCCGCTATGCAATTAATGCATGGCTAACCATTTGCCTTTTCACGTTGCTGTTTACGATGGGTTATTATTTCATCCTGCACAAAGTCTTTGAAGGCTGCGACCCGCTTCGATGTCCGCAATTCTTCAGGATAGGCGAGGAAAACCGGAACATCTGCCGACTCGGTATCGGGCAACACCTGCACAAGGTCCGGGAAATCCTGTGTCAGATAGTCAGGCAGCACGCCGACCCCCAGATTGTGGATCACCCCCTGAAGTACGCCGAAATAGTTGTTCACCGTCAGCATCGACCGCACGTCGTACATCATCAGCTGCTGGATAAGTTGCAAGCCCGCGTTGACCTGATCGCTGTCGGTGTTCTGGCAAATCAGCCGATGCTCTGACATATCCTCCAACCGTTGGGGCGTGCCATGTTCAGCCAGATATGTCGGAGACGCATAGAGGCACATCTTGATCATCATCAGCTTTTTGCGCACCAGATCGGCCTGCGACGGTTCTTTCATGCGGATGGCGACATCTGCCTCGCGCATGGGCAGGTCAAGAACGCGTTCCTCTAGCATCAGATCGACCTTGAGGTCGGGATATTTCTCGTAAAGCTTGGGCAGACGGGGGGCGAGCCACAAGGTGCCAAAGCCTGTGGTCGTGGTAACGCGCAATTCGCCAAAGATCTCTTCTTCGCTGTCGCGGATGCGTGCAGAGGCCGTATCAAGCCGTTTGGTCATCGCGACGGTGGCATCAAAAAGCAATTCGCCCTGTTCGGTCAGGATTAGCCCGCGCGCATGGCGGTGGAACAGGTTTGTGTTCAGCTGTTCTTCTAGGCCACGAATCTGACGACTGACGGCAGATTGCGAAAGATTCAGCTTGTCACCCGCATGCGTCAGGCTGCCGGCGTCCGCGACGGCATGAAAAATTCTGAGCTTGTCCCAATCCATAAGGACTACCTTCTAATGGCGCATGACGATCAGCTTATTTTCTAAGATAATTGTGTTTGCGCTAAATAAATACCTAAAACAACCCTAGGCCTTGCTGCACTGCAACATAATGTCACTCAACGGTAATCAATAGAGCATGGAATTATTAATAGTTAATCACCTGCCTCCGAAACAAGCAGAACACAACGCTAGACAGGTCAGCTTTTGTGACCTACCGTGGTCGGAACGCAACTGATTGCACGTAGGGGAGAACGCGCCATGGGTACGCAAAAGATTTCTTTGAATGATCGGTTCGACTTGGAAAAGTCCCCCGTTTTGCTGAACGGTACGCAGGCGTTGGTGCGTATGATGATGATGCAAAAGGCGCGTGACCGTGCGGCCGGGCTGAACACTGCGGGCTATGTGACCGGTTATCGCGGGTCGCCGCTGGGTGCCGTTGATTTGCAGATGGAACGCGCAGCCAAACCGTTGGCCGAATATGACGTGTTGTTCGAGGCCGGTTTGAACGAAGATCTGGCCGCGACTGCCCTGTGGGGCACCCAGCAGGCCGAATTGCGCGGCGAAGGGAAATACGACGGCGTCTTTGGTCTATGGTACGGCAAAGGTCCGGGCGTTGACCGTTCGGGCGATGTGATGCGCCACGCCAACATGGCTGGGTCATCCAAGCATGGCGGCGTGTTGATGGCGATGGGGGATGACCACACCGGCGAATCCTCGACCGTGCTGCACCAGTCGGAATGGGCGATGATGGATGCCTATATGCCCATCGTCAGCCCCGCTGGTGTGCAAGAGATCATGGATTATGGTATTTACGGCTGGGCGCTGTCGCGGTTTTCGGGGCTTTGGGTTGGCCTGAAAACGATGAAAGACACGGTTGAGGCGACATCAGTCGTGAATGGCGACCCGCACCGGATGCAGTTGGTCACCCCTGATTTTGACATGCCCGAGGGGGGGCTGAACATCCGCCTGATCGACACGCCGCATCTGCAAGAATCGCGCATGATTGATCACAAACGCTATGCTGCCGAGGCGTTTTCCCATGCTAACAAGATCGACAAACGCATGTGGGGCAAACCCGGTGCCAAGATCGGCTTTGTTGCAGCAGGCAAGAACTGGCTTGATCTGCTGCACGCGATGAGCCTGCTCAACATCGACGAGAACGAGGCAGAACGGCTGGGGATTACGCTTTATAAAGTGGGTCAGACATTCCCGCTGGATATGAAGGGCTTTCATAAATGGGCCGAGGGGCTGGATCTGGTCGTTGTGGTTGAAGAAAAGCGCAAGCTGATCGAGATCCAGATCAAAGAGGCGTTGTTTTCTGACACCCATCGGCGCGTCTATGGTTGGCACAAAGGTGGCGGTGCGGGCATGGAGCACGGCGAGGAGCTGTTCCCGACCCGCGCGGCCCTTGACCCGATCTGGATCGCGGAAAAGCTGGGCGGTATCCTGATCGAGGAAGGCCGCAACACGGACGGCATCAAAGCCGGGATGGAAGCACTGGATACTGCGCGCCGTGCCGACAATGCCGAAGATATCGCCGCGCGTGTGCCATACTTCTGTTCGGGCTGTCCGCATAATTCGTCGACCAAATTGCCCGAAGGCAGCCGCGCCTATGCCGGGATTGGTTGCCACTATATGGTGCAGTGGATGGACCGCGAAACCACCGGCTACACACATATGGGCGGTGAGGGCGCAAACTGGATCGGGGAATCGCATTTCTCGACCCGCGAGCATGTGTTCCAGAACCTTGGTGATGGCACCTATAACCATTCGGGCATTCAGGCGATCCGGGCAGCCGTCGCGGCCAAGACGAACATTACCTATAAAATCCTGTATAATGATGCAGTCGCCATGACCGGCGGCCAGCACAACGAAGGCGATTTGGATGCGCCCCGTATTGTCGCAGAACTGAGCGCGATGGGCGTGAAAAACATCGCAGTGGTTTACGACGAGAAAGAAGATGTGGACCCGACTGCCTTTAAGGGCGTGCCGATGTACGAGCGTGCCGACCTGCAAACGGTGCAGGAGAATTTTACCAAGCACAAAGGCGTCAGTGCGATCGTCTATATCCAGACCTGCGCTGCCGAAAAACGTCGTCGTCGCAAGCGCGGGCTGTTTCCCGACCCCGACAAGCGCGTTTTCATCAATACAGATGTTTGCGAAGGCTGTGGCGATTGCGGTGTGCAGTCCAACTGTGTGTCGATCGTCCCGGCCGAGACGGAATTGGGCCGCAAGCGGGCGATTGATCAATCCTCCTGCAACAAGGACTTTTCCTGCGTCAAAGGGTTTTGCCCGTCTTTCGTAACGCTTGAGGGTGCTAAGATCCGCAAGGACCCGACAACAGAGGTTAAGATCCCTGATCTGCCGATGCCCGCGCTGCCTGACATTGACGGCACGTTCAATGTCGTGATTACCGGCGTCGGCGGTACAGGCGTTGTGACGATCGGTGCGGTTCTTGCGCAGGCTGCGCAGATCGACGGCAAAGGTGCCGGGATGATGGAAATGGCGGGGCTGGCGCAAAAGGGCGGCGCGGTGCACATTCACTGCCGTCTTGCCAACCGGCCCGAAGACATCAGCGCCATTCGCGTGGCGACAGGCGAGGCTGACGCGCTGATCGGCGGTGATTTGGTGGTGTCTGCGGGCACCAAAACGCTTGGCCTCACGCGCGCTGGGCGTACGGGGGCTGTGGTGAACTCGCATCAGATCATCACGGGCGATTTCACCCGCGATACAGAATTCAAGATGCCGTATGATCGGCTGACCCTCGCGCTTGAGGCGCGGTTGAAGGACGATGTGGCGCTGTTTGATGCCTCTGATCTGGCCAAGGCGACGCTGGGGGATTCGATCTATTCCAACATGATGATCTTTGGCGCGGCGTGGCAAAAGGGGCTGATCCCGCTGTCGCTAGATGCCCTTCAGGACGCAATCCGGCTGAATGGCGCTGCGGTTGAACGCAACCTCAAAGCGTTTGAGCTGGGCCGCTGGGCGGTGCTGTATCCGGCCGAGGCCGCACAGGTGACCACGCCCAATCTGGTGCAATTGCCCAAGACATCGGACGAAAAGATCAAATTCCGCATGGATCATCTTACGGCCTATCAGGGCAAGGGGCTGGCCAAGCGCTATGCCAAAATGTTGGAACCCATTGCGGATAAAGCGCTAAAGGAAGCGATGGCCTTGGGGTATCACAAGCTATTGTCTTATAAGGATGAATACGAAGTCGCGCGTCTGTTGAAGACAACACGCGACAAGGTGAATGCCGAATTCGATGGCGATCCCAAGATCACATTTAACCTTGCCCCGCCGATGCTTTCAAAGACCGGTGCCGATGGCCGCCCGATGAAACGCGCCTTTGGTGAATGGCTGGAAACGCCGTTGTCCGTGTTGAAGCGACTAAAGTTCCTGCGGGGCACGCCGTTCGACCCGTTTGGCCGGACCGAGGAACGCCGGATGGAGCGGGCGCTGATCAAGCAGTACGAATCTGACATGAAAGACGTGCTGCCAAAGCTGACCGACGAAACACGTGATGCGATCATCGCACTGGCCGAGCTTCCCTTGCAGATCCGTGGCTTTGGCCCGGTCAAACAAGCGAACGAGGCAAAAGCAGCGAAGCGCCGCGAGGAGTTGCTTTCTGTGATCCGCGCAGGGGGGAGCACGACCTTAAAAGCAGCAGAATAGAGACTGACTGTCACGTGGTTGTCATGAAAACGGCATATGGCAGGTCCGGTACCCAAGAAGGAGCCTGAAATGGGCCAGCCCAAACCCTTTTCTGCGCGTGAAATCAGCTATGCCTATTCGGCCCGTAGCAAGCCTGTCCAGGCATTCATTCGTTTGATGGAGAATTCGACTGGCCGGTTGGGGCTGATCAAGCGGGCGTCGGGTTATGAGCAGGACATGGCGGCCGGCGGGTGTTTTTTCGATGTTATGGTGCAGCGCTATGGGCTGAGCTTGGACGTGGTGGGCGGCAGTCTGGACAGCATTCCTGCGACAGGGCCGGTGATCTTTCTCGCGAACCACCCTTACGGTATTCTGGATGGGCTGATGCTGGGCCATATCATGTCGCGCACGCGGGGTGATTTCAAAATCATGGCGCATTCGGTGTTCAACCGCGCGCCAGACATGAACCGGCACCTGCTGCCGATCAGCTTTGACGCAGACAAGGCGGCGCTTGCCTTGAACCTGCACACGCGCAAAACGGCGCTAGAGTATTTGGGGCAGGGCGGTGCCATTGGCATCTTTCCCGGTGGTACGGTCAGCACTGGTGCGCGACCGTTTTCCAAACCGATGGACCCGGGCTGGCGCAGCTTTACCGCGCGGATGATTGGCAAGTCGCAAGCCGTTGTTGTACCGATCTATTTCGACGGCCACACCAGCCGCCTGTTCCAGATTGCCAGCCATCTTCACAGCAGTCTGCGCATGGGTTTGCTGATCAAAGAGTTCCGCAAACGTGTCGATACGCCGGTGCGTGTTGTGATCGGCGAACCTATCGGCAGAAACGTGCTGAACCCTTTTGCCAAAGACGCAAAAGCGATGATGGATTTCCTGCGCAAAGCCACGTATGAGTTGTCACCAGACCCCGCGCGATCGTTTGATCTGGGGTTCGAATTTGAAGATCGGCATCGTGCCGACAGGTGATGGCGAGCAGACATGGCAGTTGGTATTTTCGATTCGGGCCTAGGCGGGCTGACCGTCTGGAACGCGGTGCAAGCGCAACTGCCCGACGTGGATTTCGTCTATTTGGCCGACAGCGCCCATGCGCCTTATGGTGTGCGCACAGCGGACGATATCTATAATCTGACCGTGGCTGCGACCCAGCGGCTGTTCGACGCGGGCTGTGATCTGGTGATATTGGCCTGCAACACGGCATCGGCGGCTGCGTTGCGGCGCATGCAGGAATCCTGGGTGCCTTCGGACAAGCGTGTTTTGGGCGTGTTTGTCCCCCTGATCGAGGCAATGACCGAACGGCAGTGGGGCGATAATTCCCCCCCGCGCGAAGTTGATCTGAAACATGTCGCCTTGTTTGCCACGCCAGCCACGGTGGCCAGCCGCGCTTTTCAGCGCGAACTGGCGTTCCGTGCCATTGGCGTTGATGTCGAAGCACAGGCCTGCGGCGGCGTCGTGGATGCGATCGAAGACGGTGATTTCATTCTGGCCGAAGCGCTTGTGCGTAGCCACGTGGATGCACTGAAGCGCAAAATGCCACATCCGCACGCTGCGATTTTGGGCTGCACGCATTATCCGCTGATGCTGGAAACATTTCAGGATGCGCTTGGGCCAGATGTTAAGGTGTTCAGCCAAGCCAACCTAGTGGCACATAGTCTGGGTGATTATCTGAAACGTCATCCCAATATGATCGGCACGGGCGACGCGGCATTCCTGACCACGGGCGACCCCAAAACTGTCAGCAGCAGGGCCACGCAATTCTTGCGACGACCGCTGACATTTCAGGCCGCGTAACACCCCTTAATACTTTTCCAAACGGAACCCGACACAATGTATAATATCGCAATTCTTGGTGCCTCTGGCTATACTGGCGCTGAACTGATCCGGCTGATTGCCAACCATTCTTCAATGCAGATCAAAGCCTTGGGTGCCAATTCGAAGGCCGGTCAAACCATGGCTCAGGTGTTCCCGCATTTGCGTCATCTGAACCTGCCGGCCCTCGTTTTGATCGAGGATATTGATTTCTCTCAGATTGATCTGTGCTTTTGTGCCTTGCCGCACAAGACCAGCCAAGAGGTGATCGCCGCACTGCCGAAAGATCTGAAAATCGTGGACCTGTCCGCTGATTTCCGGCTGCGCGACCCCGAGGAATACACCAAGTGGTACGGCAACCCCCATGCCGCGTTGGCGCAGCAAAAAGAGGCGGTTTACGGGCTGACCGAATTTTACCGCGAAGACATCAAAAATGCGCGGCTTGTGGCGGGAACGGGCTGCAACGCGGCAACGGGTCAGTTTGCGCTGCGTCCTTTGATTGAAAAGGGTGTGATTGATCTGGATGATATCATCCTGGATCTGAAATGCGCTGTGTCCGGTGCGGGTCGGTCGCTCAAGGAAAACCTGCTGCATGCGGAATTGTCCGAAGGGTATCACGCGTATGCCATCGGCGGTACGCATCGGCATCTGGGCGAGTTCGATCAGGAGTTTTCTGCCATCGCAGGCCGTCCGGTCAAAGTTCAGTTCACCCCGCATCTGATCCCTGCCAACCGCGGTATTCTGGCGACCGTCTATGTTAAGGGCGATGCGCAGGTGATCCATGATACGTTTATGGCAGCCTATGCCGACGAGCCGTTCATCGAAGTGCTACCCATGGGCGAGGCCCCCAGCACGCGGCACATTCGCGGGTCGAACTTTTGTCACATCGGTGTGGTCGCGGACCGGATCGAAGGGCGCGCAATTGTAATTGCCGCTTTGGACAACCTCACCAAGGGTTCAAGCGGGCAGGCGTTGCAAAATGCCAATCTGATGTTAGATATTGAAGAGACAGAGGGGCTGATGATGGCCCCGCTATTCCCTTGAGGGCGCATGAAAAGTCTGAAGAAGCAACGTCGTATTCAAGTGATCGCAGTGGCGGTGGTGGCGTTGACGCTGTCCACTGCCCTGATTGGCTATGCCATGCGCGATGGCATCAATTTTTTCCACGCCCCGAGTCAGGTGATCGCTGAGCCACCCGGCCCGAACGAGGTATTTCGCATCGGTGGTCTGGTGGCTGAAGGGTCACTTGTGCGCGGTGACGGCAAGACAATTCGCTTTTCGGTGACTGATGGCGGGGCGGTGATACCGGCGACATATACCGGGGTTTTGCCCGATCTATTCGAGGAAAACCAAGGGGTAGTGGGCACCGGCCGCTACATTAACGGTGTCTTTGAAGCTACTGAAATTCTTGCAAAACATGACGAAAACTACATGCCCACCGAAGTCGTCGATGCGCTAAAGGCGCAAGGGCTTTACGTGGAACCCGAAAGCTAGGACCGCGCGGTCGGATCGTGCAGCGTTAACCTATTAATGGACATTCTTGCCGTGATGAAACGAGCAAGAGGCAGGTTACATGCAGTCCGTAAGAGACATTGCCAAATCCATTGTCGCCCGCGAAGGCGGCTTTGTGAACGACCCTGATGATCCGGGCGGTGCCACCAATTTTGGCGTCACAATCCACACCATGCGACGCCTTGGGCTTGACCTGAATAGCGACGGTGCAGTGGATGTGCGCGATGTGCACCAGTTGACCCAATCAGACGCGGTAGAGATATTTGTCCAGCATTATTTCGAGGCACCGAGGATCTCTGGTTTGCCTCAGGCACTCCAAGCCAGTGTGTTCGATATGTATGTGAATGCAGGGGCGAATGCGGTTAAAATCCTGCAACAGCTTTTGCGCGATATGGGGTTCGACGTGGTTGTGGATGGGGCCTTGGGGCCGCAAAGCTTTGCCGCAGTACAAGCGGCCTATGTCAAAGCCCCCCAACAGATGGTCGATGCCTATGGGATCGCGCGGCGCAATTACTATTTCCGCCTTGCTGATCGTCGCGCTGCCAGCCGCAAATATGCGCGCACCAAGGCAGGTGGGAAGGGCGGTTGGATCACACGCGCGGAAGAATTCATCGCGCCGAAATATCACCTGAACCAAGAGGATTTCAGCAAGAGGGTGGCGTCATGGGGTTAATTGATAAACTCATCGGACTTGTGTTCGGCAATGGTGGCAGCATGGTGCGCGACACCGTTGAGGTGTTCCGCGAGAACGCCGAAAGCGGCGCGCAGCGGTCCGCGGCGGCGCAAGACCAAGCGATGTCGCAGTTCGGTGCGGAATTTACAGTTGACCGACAAGGCGCGTTTGATCGGTTTATGGATGGCGTTAACCGATTGCCGCGCCCCGCACTTGCCCTTGGCACGTTGGGTCTGTTTGTCGCGGCGATGGTGGACCCAATCTGGTTCGCGGCGCGCATGCAAGGCATCGCGCTGGTGCCTGAGCCGCTTTGGTGGTTGCTGGGGGTGATCGTGTCGTTCTATTTTGGTGCACGCCATCAGGTGAAAACCCAGGAATTCCAACGCTCTATTGTCCGCACGATCTCTCAGGTGCCGCAGGTGGTGGACAATATGCGCAGCCTGAAATCCCTGCGTCACGATTCGGTCGAGGTGGCCGCGACAGGGCCGGATGCGACCCTCTCATTGGCCACGATACAGACCGCCGAGAATGCGGCGCTTGAAGATTGGCGCAAAGCGGCAGCCTGACTGCGACTCTTTGCAGCGCGAACCGGCCTAAATTGGGCGTGAATAGACATGGCTTAGGGCGCAAACGCGCCCTATACTTGCAATATGATTACAGAACTCGGACATTTCGCCCTTATCCTCGCCTTTGGCGTCGCCATCGTACAGACGGTTGTGCCTTTGATAGGTGCCTATAAACGCTGGCCCGGTTGGATGGCGGTGGCCGAACCTGCGGCGGGGGCGCAATTTGCGCTGACGGGCTTTGCCTTTCTCGCGCTGATGTGGGCGTTTGTAACATCCGATTTCTCGCTTCGGTTGGTGGTGCTGAACAGCCATTCGATGAAGCCGATGCTGTATAAAATAAGCGGGACCTGGGGCAACCATGAAGGGTCGATGCTGCTCTGGGTGCTGATTGTGTCCTTGTTTGGCGCGACGGCGGCATGGTTTGGCGGCAACCTGCCGCAGACATTGCGCGCACGGGTGTTGGCAGTCCAAGCGGCAATCGGCGTGGCGTTTTTCGCCTTTATCCTGTTCACATCGAACCCGTTTTTGCGCCTTGCCGTGCCGCCGTTCGACGGGCAGGATTTGAATCCGCTGTTGCAGGACCCCGGTTTAGCCTTCCACCCGCCATTTCTGTATTTGGGCTATGTCGGCCTTTCGATGACGTTCAGTTTCGCGGTCGCCGCCCTTATCGAAGGGCGCGTCGACGCCGCATGGGGCCGCTGGGTACGTCCGTGGACGCTGGCGGCCTGGATTTTCCTGACCATCGGCATCGCGTTGGGCTCTTGGTGGGCCTATTACGAATTGGGTTGGGGCGGGTTTTGGTTTTGGGATCCGGTCGAAAACGCATCGTTCATGCCATGGCTTTTGGCGGCTGCACTGCTGCATTCCGCCATTGTCGTCGAAAAGCGCGAAAGCCTGAAAAGCTGGACCATCCTGCTGGCAATTCTCGCCTTCGGTTTTTCATTGATCGGCACATTTATCGTCCGCTCGGGCCTGCTGACCTCCGTACACGCATTTGCCAATGACCCCGAACGCGGCGTGTTCATTTTGATGATCATGGCGTTGTTTATGGGCGGGGCGTTGATCCTGTTCGCTGTGCGTGCATCCGCTCTCGAGGCGAAAGGTGTGTTCAGCATGGTCAGCCGCGAATCGGCGCTGTTGTTGAACAATGTCCTGCTGGCCGTAGCCTGTTTCGTCGTCTTTACGGGCACCATGTGGCCGCTGCTGGCCGAGATGTTATTTGACCGTAAACTGAGCGTTGGACCGCCCTTTTTCGATGCGGCGTTCACACCTTTCATGGTTCTGTTGGGCCTCGTTTTGCCCATTGGGTCCGCGATGCCGTGGAAACGCGCATATCTTGGTCGGGCGTTGAAACCGCTGCGCTATGTGTTTGTGCTGGCGATTGCAGTGGGCGGGCTGGCCTTTGCCATCCAAAGCGGGCGCAGTTTGCTGGGGCCGATTGGACTGTTTCTGGGCGCTTGGATTGTGATGGGCACAGTGGTTGATCTGTGGGGGCGCACAGGGCGCAGCGGCGGGCGTTTGGCCCGTTTGACGCGCCTGCCACGGGCTGATTGGGGCAAGATGGTCGCCCATGCCGGGCTTGGGGTGACGATGGCAGGCATCGCCGGTCTTACCGCCTGGAGCATTGATGACATCCGTGCCGTGCAGCTGGGCGAAGCCTATGAGGTCGGAAACTATACCATCCAGTTGGACAAGGTTGAGCGCCTTCAGGGGCCCAACTATGTGGCGACCATGGGCAGTGTGACCTTGCTGCGCGACGGGCAGGAGATCTCGCAATTACGACCGGAAAAACGCTTTTACCCAGTGGCGCAGATGCCCACGACCGAAGCGGCCATCGACTATAATTTGGCCCGCGACGTTTATGTCGTCATTGGCGACGAACAAGACGATGGCGGCTGGGTGATCCGGACCTACATCAAACCCATGACAAACTGGATTTGGATCGGCTGCGCGTTAATGGCCTTGGGCGGCTTGCTAAGCCTGACGGACAGGCGATTTCGTGTGGCTGCCGGTGCGGCCAAGGCCCCCAGAACGGTACCTGCAGAATGAGGGCGCTAGTTCTGGCATTGATGCTGCTTGTCACGCCAGCGTGGGCGGTGCAGCCCGATGAAATGTTGGCGGACCCGGCACTTGAACAGCGCGCCCGCGAATTGTCCAAGGGTCTGCGCTGTCTGGTTTGCCGCAACGAAAGCATCGACGAAAGTAATGCCAGCCTTGCCCGTGATCTGCGTATTTTGCTGCGCGACCGGTTGCTGGCTGGCGATAGCGACGCCGAGGCGGTGGAATTCATCGTCGCGCGCTACGGCGAATATGTGCTGCTGAATCCGCCTGTGTCAGGCTCGACCTGGCTGCTTTGGGGGGCAGGCCCTCTGATGCTGCTTCTGGCTGGCGGTTTGGGGTATGGCTATTTGCGGGGCCGTGCATCGGCCCCTGCGCCAGATCAAACCCCGCTGAGCGCGGAAGAAAAGGCGCGGCTGGACGATATTCTGAAAGGATAACGCGGGGTTTCGCTGGCCCTGACCCGACAGTCGGATACACTGCGGCCAAATCGCAGATAGGATCCGACCCATGGACTACCAAACACTTACATTTGACGTGACCGACGGCTTGGCTGTGGTGACGTTGAATCGCCCCGACAAAATGAACGCATTGACCACACAAATGCGCGCCGAGATCGAACATGCCTTTACCCAAGGCGGCAAATTAGCGCGCTGTGTGGTGATCACAGGGGCGGGGCGGGCATTTTGCTCGGGTCAGGATCTGGGCGACGGCGGCACAGCAGCGGCGATGGACCTTGAGCGTACCTTGCGCGACGAATACGCACCGATGCTGCGGGCGATCACCAATTGTCCGGTGCCCACGATTGCTGCGGTCAATGGGGCGGCAGCGGGGGCGGGGGCCAATCTGGCACTGGCCACAGATGTGGTTTTCGCGACCGAATCCGCCTACTTCCTTCAGGCCTTTACCCGAATTGGCCTGATACCTGATGCCGGTGGCACCTATACGCTGCCGCGCCAGATGGGCATGGCCAAAGCGATGGGGGCCGCACTGTTCGCCGACAAGATCAGCGCCCGGCAGGCCGATGACTGGGGGATGATCTGGGAGGCGGTGCCAGACGCGGGCTTTGACGCACATTGGCGGAGCAAGGCCGCGCAACTAGCAAATGGCCCCACAGCGGCCTATGCGGCGGCGAAAACAGCAATTCGCGGCACTTGGGACAATTCATTCGAGGATCAATTGTCACTTGAAGCGCGTGAGCAGGGAAAATGTGGCCAGTCGCGCGATTTCAAGGAAGGTGTGATTGCCTTCATGCAAAAACGCCCCGCGACTTTTGAGGGGCGTTGACAGCGGCTGGGACGGGCGTCGTTAGACTGATCGCTCTACCAGCAGTACATCATCGGGGTTCAGGATCGGGCGCGACGCGCTGGCGACCACGGCGACGGCAATACCATCTGCTAATACCGTGTGCACGGAGCCCGAGACGTGCTTTATCGTGATGTGCGGCGGTCTTTGCCCCTTGTCATAGACAACGGCAATCTGGTCGCAATTGTGTAGCGTATCATGGACCAGTGACCCCAGGGGGCATGTTTGCTGCAGGGCATCTTTCGATGCAAAGCTGGTGGCATTGTCCCATTGCAGCCTGGCCGGAGGTGCCGAAGTTGCCATTGCTGATCCCCTCTTGTCGTTACCCGCATGACGCAGTCCTTGGGCGCGATGGTCTTTCGCAAGACCTGCAGCAGGAAAACCCCATCTATTAACCTTATGTTTGGGCGGTTAATCCGCATGGGTCAATACTGTTTGCTGATTGTGTAACCGGGGGAAACAAAGCCGTACAAAAGCCTTATTTCACCATGTTTGGTTTCGAAAATACCCAAAGTCGGTCGAAACAATTTTAGCGTTTCATCAGCTTTGAACACAAAGCAGTCGGGGGTGATGATTCCGCTTTCTTGAAGGTGCCTTGCGGGTCTAGGGGACGATTGAATTTGTACCTGACCACGAAAAAAGCCCCGCAAAATGGCGGGGCTTTTTTTGTCTTGTGATGCGTATTAACGCTTTTCGATATCGACGTAGTCGCGGCTGGTTTCACCCAGATACAGTTGACGCGGACGACCGATTTTCAGCTGTGGATCGCTGATCTGTTCTTTCCACTGCGAAATCCAGCCGACAGTGCGCGCCAAGGCAAAGATTGGCGTGAACATTGACGTCGGGAACCCCATCGCTTCTAGAATAATGCCCGAATAGAAATCGACGTTCGGGAACAGCTTTTTGTCAGCGAAATACGGATCCTCAAGCGCCTGTCTCTCAAGCTCTTTTGCAACTTGTAGGATCGGGTTGTTTTCGACGCCCAACAGTTCCAGCACTTCATCGGCGCTTTCTTTCATGACGGTCGCGCGCGGATCGAAGTTTTTGTAAACGCGGTGCCCAAAGCCCATCAGGCGGAACGGATCGTTCTTGTCCTTGGCGCGGGCGATGAATTCTGGAATGCGGTCCGGTGTGCCAATTTCCTTGAGCATCTCAAGGCAGGCCTGGTTTGCACCACCGTGGGCAGGGCCCCAAAGGCAGGCAATGCCCGCGGCGATACATGCAAACGGATTCGCACCAGAAGACGACGCCAGACGTACAGTAGAGGTCGAGGCGTTTTGTTCGTGATCCGCGTGCAACGTAAAGATGCGGTCCATCGCGCGGGCCAGAATCGGATCGACTACGTATTCTTCTGCAGGAACGGCAAAACACATCCGCAGGAAGTTACCGGCATAGTCCACGTCATTGCGCGGATAAACGAAGGGCTGACCGATCGTGTATTTATACGCCATCGCCGCAATTGTCGGCATTTTAGCGATCAAACGGATCGTGGCAACCTCGCGCTGATGCGCGTCGTTGATGTCGGTGCTGTCGTGATAGAATGCAGACATTGCCCCCACGACACCGACCATAATCGCCATCGGGTGTGCGTCCCGGCGGAAACCCCGGAAAAAGTTGATCATCTGTTCGTGAATCATGGTGTGGTTGGTCACCAGATTTTCAAACTCTTCCAATTCTTTCGGGGAAGGCAGATTGCCGTAAAGCAGCAGGTAACATACCTCGAGGTAATGGGATTTACCTGCCAGCTGGTCAATCGGATAGCCACGGTGCAGCAACACACCTTCGTCGCCGTCGATGAAAGTGATCGTGCTGTCGCAAGCCGCCGTCGAGGTAAAGCCAGGGTCGTAGGTAAACACGTTCGCCTGTGCGTAAAGCTTGCGGATATCCATCACGTCCGGACCTTCGGTCGGTGAATAAATGGGCAGTTCAAAGCTGTTGCCATCAATGGTCAACGTTGCGGATTTAGTACTCTCGGCCATGAAGTCCCTCTCTGTCATATGTGGTGCACGTTCTGGCACCTTCCGACCTGGACCTGAATTGATCCACGTCTCGTGTTATCTCGCGCTTTCTTGAGATTTGCTTAAACAATCTTCAAATAGCGGCGTCTTTCAGTCGGGCAAGGCTTTCCTCGCGGCCCAGCACCAGCATCATATCGAATACTGATGGGGTCGCGGCCCGTCCGGCAAGGGCCGCGCGCAGCGGTCCTGCCAATTTGCCAAATTTGGTATCATGTTCGGCGGCAAAGCCGTTCAGCGTCTCTTCCAGCGTTTCTTTGGTCCAACTAACATTTTGCAACTGCGGCGTCAATTCGGACAGTATACTACGGGATACATCGTCGAGATGCTTCACCGCTTTCTCGTCGGGCTGAATGGGGCGCGCATCCAATATAAACGCAGCTTTTTCAAGAAGTTCTGGGAATTTCTTCGCGCGATCCTTGAGGCAGTACATGGCACGTTCCAACCCCTGCGCCTGATTTGACGTTAGGGCAGGAAGGCCAGCCGCGTTCAAATAATCCTCAATCTCATGCCGCAGCGCGGCATCATCGCTGGCGGCAATGTGCTGCCCACAGATGTTTTCAAGCTTTTTGAGGTCAAACTGCGCAGGGCTTTTGCGAATTCCATCTAAATCGAACCATTCTTGTGCCTGCGCGTCGGAAAAGAATTCGTCATCGCCATGGCTCCAGCCCAAGCGGGCCAGATAATTGCGCATACCGGCAGCGGGATAGCCCATCGCCTGATATTCCTGCGCGCCCAAAGCGCCGTGCCGTTTTGATAGTTTTTTGCCGTCTGACCCGTGGATCAGCGGTATATGCGCCCAAACCGGCACGTCCCAACCCATCGCTGTATAAATCATCATCTGACGTGCGGCATTATTGAGGTGGTCATCGCCACGGATCACATGGGTCACGCCCATATCATGGTCATCAACAACAACAGCCAACATATACACAGGCGTACCATCGGAACGTAACAGAACCATGTCGTCCAGCTGGTCATTGCCGATTCTCACATCACCCTGCACGCGGTCTTGGATGATCGTTTCGCCGCTTTGGGGGGCCTTGATGCGCACCACATACGGCGCGTCAGGATGGGTCGCAGGGTCAGCATCGCGCCACGGCGAATGATACAGCGTGCTGCGGCCTTCGGCCTTGGCTGTATCGCGGAATTCGGCGATCTCTTCCTGGCTGGCAAAGCACTTATAGGCCTTGCCGGCGGCAAGCAATTCCAGCGCGACCTCGGCGTGGCGGGGCGCGTTGTCGAACTGGCTGACGATGTCGCCATCATGGTCCAGACCCAGCCACGCCATGCCTTGCAAGATCGCTTCGGTGGCTTCGGGGGTGTGGCGGGCGCGGTCGGTGTCTTCGATGCGCAGCAGGAATTTCCCGCCGCGACCGCGCGCATAAAGCCAGTTGAACAGCGCCGTGCGCGCCCCACCAATATGCAAATATCCAGTCGGAGACGGGGCGAAACGGGTGACCACAGGCGTTGTCATAAAACAGGCGTCCTTTCAGAAAATAGCATTGGCACGCCCTGAAGCGGGGGCCGTTTATCATTTGCTAACCATCTTGCGGGTAGCGTTAACGCCTATCTATCCAGTGCGGGGATCGGGGGCAAGTATGGGCCTGTTTCAAGGTCTTGCGCAGATGATGCAGCGGCAGCGTGGGCATCTGTTTGGCTGGGTGCCTGTGCTGCTGGCGTGCGGAATCGGGTTGTATTTTTCGCTTCGGCTTGAACCGGCTTTGATCTGGCTCGGGGTGGTTGCCGCTGTGGCTGCGGGCCTGATCGTGGCGGCACGGTTTGCGCCTGAACCACTGTCGCCGGTGATACTGGCGCTAGCGCTGTTGCTGATCGGCTTTGATCTTGCCGCGTGGCGCGCCCATAGCGTGGCCAGTCCTGTTCTGGGTTGGCGCTATTATGGCAGCGTCGAGGGGCGCATCGTTGCCATCGACCGCAGTCAGTCCGATGCCCTGCGTCTGACGCTGGACCGCGTGATCCTTGACCGCGTGTCCACGCGCCGCACCCCGGGTCATGTGCGCATCTCGCTGCACGGGGACCAGACCCACAGCATTGTGCCAGAGCCGGGATTGCGTGTAATGACCACCGGTCACCTGTCGCCGCCAAGCGGGGCCGTCGAACCGGGGGGCTTTGACTTTCAACGCCATGCATGGTTCGCGCGTCTGGGGGCTGTGGGCTATACCCGCACGCCGCTTTTGGGGGTGGCCGAGGCATCGGACGGGCAGGCGGGACTGGCGGTTTTCCGGCTGCGCATGGCGGCATCTGCGCGCATTCAAGACACGCTGCCCGGTGATATCGGCGGCTTTGCCACTGCGATCACCACAGGGGACCGCAGTGCCATCAGCCAGACGGCGTTGTATAACCTGCGGGCCAGTAACCTTGCGCATTTGCTGGCGATTTCGGGTCTGCACATGGGGCTGCTGTGTGCGGTGGTGTTTGGCACGCTGCGGGTTCTGCTGTGCCTTGTGCCATGGATCGCTCTGCGCTGGCCAACGCGCAGCATTGCTGCAGCCGGTGCCTTGGTTGTGGCGTCGGGTTATTTGGCGTTGTCGGGGGGGAATGTCGCGACGGAACGCGCGTTTATCATGGTGTCGGTTGCCTTGGGGGCGCTGATGTTGGATCGGCGCGCACTTAGTTTGCGTGCTGTGGCCATTGCCGCGACGATCGTGTTGGTCCTGCGGCCAGAGGCCCTGATGGGGCCGGGCTTTCAGATGTCTTTTGCCGCGACCACGGCGTTGGTCGCCGTGTTTGGATGGCTGCGAAATGTTAATCTGACCTTTGGGCAAAAATGGCTGGCACCGGTGGTGGGCACGTTCATTTCGTCGGCCATTGCGGGGCTGTTCACCGCGCCGGTGGGGGCGGCGCATTTCAATACGATTGCGCATTTCGGGCTGGTTGCGAACTTGGCATCGGTGCCGCTGATGGGGATCATGATCATGCCAGCGGCTGTTGCGGCGTTGGTGTTGTCGCCTTTGGGATTTGATCCGGCGGCCCTTTGGGTGATGGGGGTCGGCCTGCGCTGGATCTTGGCAGTTGCTGCCTTTGTCTCTGATATTGATGGTGCCAAAGGGTTCGTTAAAGGGCCGGGGCCGTGGGTGCTGCCTCTGTTGGCATTGGGTTTCTTGTGGCTGTTGCTGTGGCAGGGGCGGCTGCGTTTTGCGGGGCTTGTGGCTGTGTTGGCGGGATTTTTCCTGTGGCACGGGGCCGCGCGCCCGGTGCTGTTGATCGCAGATACGGGCGGTATTGTAGGGGTGATGACGCCTCAAGGCCGCGCGCTAAGCAAACCCAAGGGGGCGGGGTTTATTGCCCTGAATTGGTTGGAAAATGATGGCGATGGTGCGGATCAACCTGCCGCTGCGGCCAGATGGGACGGCGCAATGACAGTGGCTGGTCACGAGATCATTCATCTGTCGGGCAAACGGGCCTTGGCGGCGTTTGGTCGCTGCCGGTCTGGCCAGATTATTGTGACCTCGGTCAAGGTCGAAGAGGATCTGGGGCCCTGTACCCTGTTTGACCCTATCAGCCTGCGCGAAACCGGCGCTGTTGCGATCTCTGTGGTCGACGGCCAGATTAAGACGCAAACCGCGCGCCAGATGGCAGGCGCGCGGCTTTGGACCAATTGGCCTGATCGCAAAGATTAGTATGTCCGGATCAACCCGACCAAACGGCCTTGGACTTTGACCTTGTCGGCGGGGAAAACCCGCGTCTCGTAGGCAGGGTTCGCGGCTTCCAATGCAATGGACGTGCCGTGGCGTTTGAAGGTCTTCAACGTTGCTTCGTGGTCTTCGACCAAGGCCACCACGATATCGCCATTCTCGGCCACGGATGTCTCGCGGATCACCACGACATCGCCGTCGTTGATGCCAGCGTCGATCATGGAATCGCCTTTGACTTCAAGAGCATAGTGTTCACCGCTGCCGCTGACCATGTTGCCGGGCACAGCGACCGAATGGGTCATGGTCGAGATCGCCTCGATCGGGACACCGGCAGCGATACGGCCCATCATAGGGATTTCAAATGACGCATTGGACACGGATTGTGCGGCGGCAGGCGGGGGCATGTCAGGCCGGTCACCATCAATCACGCGGGGCGTAAAGCCCGAACCCGGCAAGCCGCCCATGCTGTCGGGCAGTTTCACCACCTCGATCGCGCGGGCGCGGTGGGCCAGACGGCGGATAAATCCGCGTTCCTCAAGCGCTGTAATTAGACGGTGAATGCCGGATTTTGACCGCAGGTCCAACGCTTCTTTCATCTCGTCAAAGCTGGGCGGCACACCATCACGCTGCACGCGCTTATGAATGAAAGCCAGCAAGTCGAGTTGTTTCTTCGTCAGCATCCGAACATCCCCTGAGATTATGGTTTGGGTTTGTTCTAGGGATGTTCTTGTTTTGTGTCAACTCTTACAGGATGATGCAATCGACCATTTCACCGCTGCGACGCGGCACATCTTGGGGCGGGCGGATCATCAGCACGTCGGCTTGGGCGAGGACGCTCAGCAGCGAGCTGTCCTGATTACCCTCGGGCAGGACGGTGCCATCTATGACAGTGGCGCGCATGTAATGGGCGCGCGGTCCCGCTTGCGGCAGATCGCAGGCCAGCGGCATTGGGGTGCGTGGCGCGGCTTGTGCAGGCAGCCCCAACATTTTGCGGATCACGGGGGCCACGAAAATCACGCCGCAGACCATGGCAGACACCGGATTGCCCGGCAGGCCGATCATCGGCACATCGCGCAGACGCCCCGCCATCAGCGGCTTGCCGGGGCGCATGGCGACTTTGTAAAACGACTGTTCCATTCCCAGTTCAGCGGCGACCGGGGCCACAAGATCATGATCCCCGACAGATGCGCCGCCGATGGTGATGATCAAATCAGCGGTTTGCGCGATCTTGAACGCTTGGGTCAGGGACGGCACCGTGTCGCGTGCAATCGGGATCATCCGGCAGCGCGCACCGATCTGTTCCAGCAATGCGGCAAGGCCAAAACTGTTTGACGCGATGATCTGATCGGGGCCCGGCGCTTCGCCCGGTTGGACCAGTTCATCCCCCGTCGCGATGATTGCGACCTGTGGCTTGGTGTGAACGGAAACCTCGGCGATGTTCATCGCAGCGAGCAAGGCAATATCGGCAGGGCGCAGGACACGGGGGGCCTGCATCACATCGCCAGCTTTGAAATCCCCCCCCGACGGGCGGATATTGTCTTTGCCATCAATGTCATGGCCCAGCATGATCAGATCGCCGCGGCGCGTCGTGTCTTCTTGGATCACAACGAAATCAGCGCCTTCAGGGATCGGCGCGCCGGTAAAGATGCGCACGGCCTGACCGGCTTTGACGACCCCGTCAAAGCGGTGGCCAGCCGCTGCTTCGCCGATAACCTTGAACATGGCGTCGGGTTCGACCTCGGCACGGTGCAAGGCATAGCCGTCCATCGATGACGCAGCAAAAGGCGGCTGAGTGCGGCTTGCGGTGACGTCTTGCGCAAGAACGCGCCCCGCCGCTTGGCGTAATGGGACCAGTTCGGTCTTGGTGGCTGCGACAAGGTCGAACAGATGTGACAGGGCGTCGTCGACTGAAATCATGGGGTTACCTCTGCTGCGATTTGGGCTTTTTCCCAGTCTTCAAATGTTTGGCCAGTAGCCGCGTGTTTCCAAGCAGTCCGCCCGTTAATCGAGCGGCCAGTAATTACCGCACCCGCAGCGCTTGGGCTTGAGAAGGCAAAGTCTTTTTGGAAGACGGCAAAGTTATCTTGATTGACCATCGTTCCATTCTCGACAAGCTCTTCGTATAGTTTTCGATAGTTTTGGGCGGCATTGGGGACACCGACCCATTGATCACGCGCCCGCGCCCCAGCCTGCACAACCCACTCGCCATCGCGCAAGACTGCTTCGGCATAGAGATCATGTCTGGGTGTTCGTAATATGAATTTTTCATCAGTCGAATCCGTCGGACTTGCCACGACGTCAGGTGTTTTCGGCACACTGCGCGCCTTGTTCAAAAACATATCGACCCGGATCGCCGGCAACACAATCCCGAGGGTTTCCAGAAAGCTTTCCATATTCGCCTGCGCAGCTTCGCTTAGGCTGCTGCGGGGCGGGTTATTTCCGTTTTCCAAAGGCATCGACCCGATTTGGCGTGCGATTTCCACCAAACGACTTTCAAGGTATTTGACATGGGCCTTGTGCAGCAAATCGCCGGTCGTGCTGATGCACACGGCGCTGTCCCACCAATCCTTGTTCGCGATATGGCCGCGCAGACGGTCAGCCACATTTTCGGCCTCTCCGATATAGGCCAAGGGGGTGCCATCGCGTTCGCCGATCAGCACATAGACGCCGGTGTGCTGTGTTTCGGGACGGCGCAACGCTTCGCGAAATTTGGTGCGGGGAAACCGCAATACATGGCCCGTCCAGTTGAAAACCTCGGCGGTCAACATGCCATCGGGCAGCCCATCGATAAAGAACAGCTCAAGGGACCGAGCGTCCATGGTCAGCTTGCCTCGTATCGGCCCGATTTGCCGCCGTCTTTCAGCATGACGCGCAGGCCGCCGATTTCCATGGCCTTATCGACGGCCTTGGCCATGTCATACACGGTCAGTGCGGCAACAGAGGCGGCGGTCAATGCCTCCATCTCGACGCCGGTCTGGCCGGTGGTTTTCACGGTCGCCTCGATCCGGATGCCCGGCAAGTCGGCATCGGGGGTCAATTCAATCGACACTTTGGTGATCGGCAAAGGGTGGCACAAAGGGATCAGATCAGCGGTCCGTTTCGCCGCCATAATCCCGGCAAGGCGTGCAACCCCCAAGACATCACCCTTTTTTGCGCGACCTTCGGTAATAATATCAAAGGTTTCGCGCTGCATCTTAATGTAATTTTCTGCCGTGGCGATCCGTGATGTGACAGCCTTGTCTGACACATCGACCATATGCGCGTCGCCCTTGCCGTCAAAATGTGTCAGCGTCATTTACAGACCTCCCGGGCGCAGCGGGTTGGCAAGCAGGGTCCGCGTTGCGGCTTCGACATCATCCTGCCGCATCAGGCTTTCGCCGATCAGAAACACGCGCGCGCCATAGCGGGCCATGTCAGCCAGATCATCGGGACTGTTCAGACCGGATTCGGACACGATCATTTTTTCCACATCGACATGTTTGGACAGGGTCCGTGTGGTGTCCAACGATGTCTCGAACGTCTTGAGGTTGCGGTTGTTGATGCCGATCATCCGGCTTTTCAACTGGGCAGCCCGGTCAAGTTCGGCCTTGTCATGCACTTCGATCAGCGCATCCATGCCCCAATCGGCGGCGGCCTGTTCCAGTTCAAGCGCTTGCGCATCACTGACCGAGGCCATGATGATCAAGATGCAATCGGCCCCAAGGGCGCGGGCTTCGGCGACCTGATAGGTGTCATACATGAAATCCTTGCGCAGTACCGGCAGGGTGCAGGCATTGCGCGCGGCGACCAGATAGTCTTTGGACCCCTGAAAGCTCGGGGTATCCGTCAGCACAGAAAGACACGTCGCACCGCCCGCAGCATAGGCGGCAGCCAATGTCGCAGGGTCAAAGTCGGCGCGGATCAACCCTTTGGAGGGGCTGGCCTTTTTGACCTCGGCGATCAGGCCATACCCCTCGCGGGAAGCGTCGAACAACGCATCGGCAAAGGGGCGCACGGGCGATGCGGCGCGGGCTTCGGCCTCGACCGTTTCAAGCGGTTTGGCCGCTTTGTCGGCGGCGATTTCGTCCAGCTTGTAGGCTTTGATCTTGTCTAGGATTGTGTCGGTCATAAAATCTCCGGTGTTGCCCAGTTTATGGGGCTTTGGCCTTGGGCGTGCAACCAGTCATTGCTGCGTGAAAAGGGCCGCGATCCGAAAAAGCCCCGCCGTGCAGACAGGGGCGACGGATGGGCGGTCTCAAGCTTGAAGTTGGTATGCGGGTCTACGTCTTTGGCGGCTTTTTGGGCATGCGCCCCCCAAAGCAGATAGGCGCGGGGACGGTCCGACAGGCGGCGCAGCACTTGTGCCGTCAGGGTTTGCCAGCCCAGACTGGCATGCCCGCCTGCGTGACCCGCTGGTACGGTAAGGGTCGTGTTCAGCAGCATAACCCCTTGGGCGGCCCAGAAATGCAGGTCGGCGGTGTCAGGGGCCGCACCAATATCAGTGCGCATCTCTTTGAAAATGTTGGCCAAGGACCGTGGCAGCGGTTTTGTTGTCGCGTCGGCGGAAAAGGCCAGCCCATGGGCGTGGCCGGGCGTGGGATAGGGGTCCTGACCCAAGATGACGACCCGCACGTCATCGGGCTGGGTCTGTTCAAGCGCTGCAAATATCTGAAGCGCAGGGGGCAGTATCACCCGCTGGTCTTGCGCCAAAGCGTCCCAGATCTCCGGTCGGTTCTCGGTGAAAAACGGCAAGTCGCGCCATGCGCCAAGGCGCGTCAGGTCAGGCGCGGTCATGCGGTTTGTGTAATGCGGGCCACTTGGATGATCTTGTCGCGCGCGGCCCCGCTGTCGATGCTGGTCCGGGCCATCTCGACGCCCGCCTTAAGGTCGGGTGCGGCATCCGCCACGACCAAGGCCGCGGCCGAATTCAGCAACACTGCATCGCGGTAGGCCGACGGGGTGCCGTCCAGCAGGGCGTTGAAATCACGCGCGTTTTCTTCCGGGGTGCCGCCAACGATATCTTCGAACGGATGCACAGGCAGGCCCGCGTCTTGGGGGGTGATCTCGAATTCGGTCACGGTGCCGTCAGGGTGCAAGGCCGCAACCCAGCTGACGCCGGTGATGGTCAATTCATCCGTCCCGTCAGAGCCATGCACCAACCAAGCCTTTTCCGACCCCAAAGCGCCCAGCGTTTCGGCCATGGGGCGGATCAGATCGCGCCGGTAGGCACCGGTAAGCTGCCGTTTCACGCCAGCAGGGTTGGTCAGCGGACCAAGGATGTTAAAGATCGTGCGGGTCCCCAGTTCGGACCGCGTCGGCATCACATGCGCAATCGCCGGGTGATGCATCGGGGCCATCATAAAGCCTATTCCGGCCTCGTGCAGCGCGGCTTCGACCACTTTGGGGCCGACCATGACCTTAAGGCCCATCTGCGTCAACGCATCCGCGGCACCGGATTTCGACGAAAGGTTGCGATTGCCGTGCTTGGCCACGACCACGCCTGCACCAGCCACGACAAACGCCGTCGCAGTTGAGATGTTCAGCGTGCCTTTGCCGTCGCCACCGGTGCCGACGATGTCCATTGCACCGGCCGGCGCGTTCACCGCGTGACATTTGGCGCGCATGACATGGGCGGCCGCCGCATATTCATCCACCGTTTCACCGCGCGTGCGCAGGGCCATCAGAAAGCCGCCGATCTGGCTGGGGGTTGCTTCGCCGTTGAACAAGATACCAAAGGCTTCTTCTGCTTGGGCGCGGGTCAGGGGCCCATTGGCCGCAGCATCAATGAGGGGTTTGAGAAGTTCGCTCATGCCGGCACCTTTAGGTCGTTCAGGAAGTTTTGCAGCATCTGATGGCCATGCTCTGATCTGATCGATTCAGGGTGAAATTGCACGCCATGCAGGGGCAGTTCGCGGTGTTGCAGACCCATGATGGTGCCGTCTTCCAGATCAGCCGTGATTTCCAGACAATCGGGCAGGGTGGCGCGTTCGACCACCAGCGAATGATAGCGTGTTGCGGCAAAGGGCGACGGCAGTCCGGCAAAGACACCTTTGCCCGTGTGCTGCATCTGGCCCATCTTACCGTGCACAATATCATCGGCGCGCACCACTTTGCCACCAAAGGCCTGCCCAAGCGTTTGATGCCCCAGACACACGCCCAACAAAGGCGTGCGCGTCTCGGCTGCCGCTGCCGTAAGCGCCAGACATATCCCCGCCTGATCCGGATCGCATGGCCCCGGTGACAGGATTATGCCAGCAGGGTTCATCGCCATCGCATCTTGAACCGTGATGGCGTCATTCCGCCTGATGTCGACCTGCGCGCCCAAATCCCCTAGATAATGCACTAGGTTATAGGTGAAACTGTCGTAATTATCTATCAGCAGTAGCATAGGCGAATTCTTTGTATTGGGACCGGGTTTAGGGCTAGAGAAACCGTAGAAAACCACGGTATAACATTGTCATTACATGTTCAGGCTTGAGGCCCATCGTCAAGGGCAGCCGGCCACCAGAGCCACGCTTGACTGAACTAATAAACAGGAGTGATTTTTCAATGGCACGCGGGTTTATCGGGGGCATCGTGATCGGTGGTGTGTTCAGCGTGGTTGTGGCAGGCATCGTGTCTTTCGTGGTGCCGATCGGCCCGCCGCCGCAGATGGATGATACCGCGCCGCAGGATATGACAGCCGCCGCGCCAGTCGATACGCCCCCTGAACCGCCCGCACCTGCGCCCGTTGACAGCCCGCCCGAGGCGAAGCCTGCGCCGCTTGCAATCATGCCCGCAGATGACAGCAGCGCCGATGCACCCCAAGATATGGCGACGGCCCCCTTGGCAGCGCCGGAGATCGGCCAAGATATTGAAATCACTCGGCTTAACGAGGCAATAGAAACGACACCGCCAGCCATGACACCGGATGCGCCGATCCTGCCTAACCCGATGGCTTTGGCCCCGATGGAACCTGACGCTCGCGATGATACCGCCATTGCGACGGATCCTGCGGCACCTGCACCTGTGATAACAACCGCGCCGGACGCGGACGAAACTATCGTTGCGGAAACCGTCGTAGTTGACCCCGTGCCGCAAGACGATGTGATGGAAGAAACCGCCCCCGGAGTTGAAGAAACCGCCCCCGAAGTTATTACCGCTAAAGACACGGCACCAGAAAATAGCGTGACCGTTGAAATCCCCGCCACGCCCGCAGAAGAACCGCAGACCGAAACATCCAAGCCCGACATGCCGACGACCGTCGTGGTCGAGGCGGCTCCGGTAACCAAAAGACCAACGGTTCTGGATGTGCCTGTCCCTACCGAAGCCCCAAGCATTGATACTGCCGCCAGCAAACCGCGAGGTGCTGCTGTGACCGTGAACCGTTTGCCGACGGCACTATCGGGTGAACAGACAGATGCTGCCGTTCAACAGGCTGCACCTTCCGGCGCGATTACCCGCTATGGCCAGCCCTTTGCCAACCCTGATGACAAACCCTTGATGGGTATCTTGTTGATCGACCAAGGCAGCGATCTGGACGGAGGAGAAGTCGGCATCGCCGCTCTGCGCAGCTTTCCTTATCC